>CAJIBX010000133.1_pt1 | contig 33987 bp, 26 predicted proteins | sample 9199471 | NCBI WGS metagenome assembly CAJIBX01 (sample SAMEA7708317, study PRJEB35096) | sediment metagenome | biome: marine neritic benthic zone biome [ENVO:01000025]; feature: sediment [ENVO:00002007]; material: shallow marine sediment [ENVO:03000034] sea grass bed [ENVO_01000059] ...
CGTACAGCTCGAGCGCTTTGAAGAGCATCGGCAATTGCACGACGCGCTTGCCCTTTTCGATCAGACTCAAATAGGCGGCCGAGATCTTGAGTCGCCGAGCGACCTCGCCCTGCTGCAGCCCCCGTTGCAGCCGAAGCTCTCTGAGCCGCTGCCCCATCGCCGCATTGTTCGCGTCCATCACGCCGCTTTACCGCAAATTAACAAAGCGAGCCATGCGCGAAATGAACCTGCTTGACGCTGTTTTTTGCTGTGGTACCCCTTTAACGCTCAGGTCGCGGCCGTGTGAAGCTGTAAAGTACCGCAACGGTGTTTGGCTTGGGCACCGCGTCGACTCGATTGGCGCTACGATCCGGCAGCCATGGAAAGGACCGGCGGATGACTTCACAAGAGCGCGATCGCCCCTGGATCATGCGAACGTATTCGGGGCACAGCACCGCCGCGGCGTCGAACGAGCTCTACCGCACGAACCTGGCTCGGGGACAGACGGGGCTGAGCGTCGCCTTCGATCTGCCCACGCAAACGGGATATGACGCCGATGATCCGCTCGCGCGAGGAGAGGTCGGCAAGGTCGGTGTACCGATCTCGCATCTCGGCGACATGCGCGCGCTCTTCGAGGGCATTCCGATCGAGCAGATGAACACCTCGATGACGATCAACGCGACCGGGGCCTGGTTGCTGTCGCTCTACATCGCGCTCGCCGAGGAGCAGAAGGCCGACCTGAGCGCCCTCCGCGGTACCATTCAGAACGACATCATCAAGGAATACCTCTCTCGCGGCACCTATATCTTTCCGCCTACCGCCTCGATGCGTCTCACGACGGACATCGTGACGTACACCGTCCAACACGTCCCCAAATGGAATCCGATCAACATCTGCAGCTACCACCTGCAGGAAGCGGGCGCGACCCCCACGCAAGAGCTCGCCTACGCGTTGGCCACCGCGATCGGCGTGCTCGACGCAGTCAAGGCGACGGGCCGCATCAAGGATAGCGACTTTGGACGGGTCGTCGGCCGCATCAGCTTCTTCGTGAACGCCGGAATCCGCTTCGTCGAAGAGATGTGCAAGATGCGTGCGTTCGTCGAGCTGTGGGACCGCATCACGCAAGAACGTTACAACGTCACCGACCCGAAGCTTCGCCGCTTTCGCTACGGGGTACAGGTCAACTCGCTCGGGCTGACCGAACAGCAGCCCGAAAACAACATCATCCGAATCGTGCTCGAAATGCTCGCGGTCGCCCTAAGTAAGGACGCGCGGGCCCGGGCTATTCAGCTTCCGGCCTGGAACGAGGCGCTCGGCTTACCCCGCCCCTGGGATCAGCAATGGTCACTTCGAGCGCAGCAGATCCTCGCCCAGGAGTCCGACCTGCTCGAGTACCAAGACCTGTTCACCGGCAGCGAGGTCGTGAGGAAGGAAACCGAGGCGCTGGTCGAGGCGGCGTGGGCCGAGGTGGAAGAGGTCCTGCGACGCGGTGGCGCCGTCCAGGCAGTGGAGACTGGCTACATCAAGCAAAAGCTCGTCGAGTCGAATGCAGAGCGTTTGCGGCGGATCGAAGCGGGAGAGCAGACAGTGGTCGGCGTCAATGCGTACGTCGATAGCGCGCCCTCCCCCCTCGTCGAAAACCTCGACGAGGCGATCCTCACGGTCGATGCTGCCGTCGAAGAGCGTCAGATAGCCGCTCTGAACGAGTGGAAGGCCAATCGTGACCCCTCAGCCGTCGAGAGCGCACTCGCCGAGCTACGGCGCGTCGCCAACACCGACGAAAACATCATGGTCGCGTCGATCGCCGCGGCCCATGCCGGCGTGACGACGGGCGAGTGGGCGAACAGCTTGCGCTCGGTCTGGGGCGAGTACCGGGCGCCAACCGGGGTGGCCGGCGCATCGGTCAAAGGCGGCAATGGGGCAGGCGGCGCATCGATCGTCCACGACCTCCGCGGCCGTCTGCGGCAACTCGAAAAGAGCATGGGCCGGCGTCCGAAGCTCCTCGTGGGCAAGCCGGGGCTCGACGGTCATTCGAACGGCGCGGAACAGATCGCGATCAAAGCACGCGATGTGGGTTTCGACGTCGTCTACGAAGGTATCCGCGTCACGCCCGAGCAGATCGCCGCATCGGCCCTCGAAGAGGGCGTTCATCTGATCGGCCTCAGCATCCTGAGCGGATCGCACCTCGCGCTCGTACCCGACGTCATCCGCCATCTAGAGTCGGCCGGCCTCACCGAGGTGCCCGTGGTGGTCGGCGGCATCATCCCGGACACCGACGCCGGCTCGCTTCTCGAACAGGGCGTCTCTCGCGTCTACACGCCCAAGGACTTCGCGCTCAACCAAATCATGAAGGACTTGGTCGACCTCGTGGATGAGCGACATGGGCGATCCTAGCCCCGAGCAGGTGGCTCGCGGCGTCCTAGCTGGAGAAAAGACCGCGGTCTCCCAAGCCCTCAACTTGGTCGAGGACCGTCGTCAAGAGGCGCAAGCGAGAGTTGCACAGATCGTTACCGCCCTGGTATCGGGGCAAACCCAGCGTGCCCACCGCGTCGGGCTCACGGGACCGCCGGGCGTCGGCAAGAGCACCCTCACCGCCGCCTTGGTGCGAGAGCTTCGAAAGACCGACCGGTCTGTGGGTGTCGTTGCCGTCGACCCCTCGAGCGTCTGGTCCGGCGGCGCGCTGCTCGGCGACCGCGCGCGCATGGGATTCGATCCATCAGACGACAACGTGTTCGTGCGATCGCTCGCGACGGCGGGAGACATGGGCGGGCTCGCCTACGCGGCCAACAGCGCGGTGCGGGTTCTCGCCGCCGCGTACGACACCGTGCTGGTCGAGACGACGGGCGTCGGGCAGGCCGAAACCGACGTGATGCACGTCGCCGACACGATCGTCCTCGTCATCCAACCCGGAAGCGGGGATGTGCTTCAGTTCCTCAAAGCAGGCATCATGGAGATCCCCGACATCCTCGTCGTCAACAAGGCGGACCAGGAAGAGCTCGCGCGACGCGCGGTGGCCGACCTTCAAGGTGCGCTGAGCAGCATTCGCGCCGCTGGCGCCGAAGCGAACCAGACGGCCTGGCAGGTGCCGGTCTTGGCCACCAGCGCCCGCGACCGCACCGGTATTACGGAACTGATCGAACAGATCGACGCTCACCGAGCCGCCATTGAGGCCGTCCTAGACGAACGGCGACGCCGAGGCGAAGTGCAATGGACGCTTCAACTCTTCGAGCGGCGCCACGGAGAGCACGGCGTGAAGACCCTAGGCGGCTCCCGAGCCATCGCCGAACTGGCGGAAAAACAACTCGATGCGGGGGACAATCCATTAAGTCTTTGCGAAAACCTGAGCCGGGACTATCTCAAGCGTCTCGGTAGCCCTAAGTGAGGAAGAGATGAGTGAACGCGGAGCTAACGAACGGCCATGCAGCAAGTGATCGAAGCGATCGGTGCCCTGTACGAGAAGGCGCTCCAAAACCTCCGAAGCGAGCTCGTCGAAAACGGGCGGCCCAACGGGAAGAAACTCAACGAGCGTCAACTTGGCGCGCATGCGCTCGCCTACCTGGCTACCGAGCTCGAGGCCTGTCGTCAGCTCGCGGCATGGGCCGAGCGTACCGGCGGCGCCTTCGAAACCAAAATCGCCAAAGCATACATCGGCGAGGTCGCCAGGACCCTTCCGGGAGGGGTCGACCTCGGCCCTTGCGAGAACATCTCGCTGACGGAGCTCGGCATCACGAGCGATGATCTGGCCGAGACGATCTCGCGTCCGGCCGTGCAGGCGTTTGCAGCCGAGAATTCGAACGGCGACGTTTACCTCGAGCTCGCCGCGCAGGCGAAGGAGCACGGGGGCGGCGACCTCGGGCTCGGCGACGACATGCTCACGGAAATCCGAGCACAATTCGGGCGCTTCGTCGACGCCGAAGTAATTCCCATCGCCCAAGACGTGCATCGACGCGACGTGCTCATCCCGATGTCAATCGTCGAACAAATGAGTGAGCTCGGCGTGTTTGGGCTGACCATCCCCGAGGAGTACGGCGGGCTCGGCATGAGCAAGGTGGCGATGTGCGTCGTGACTGAGGAGCTCTCCCGCGGTTACATCGGCGTCGGCTCCCTGGGAACGCGAGCCGAGATCGCCGCCGAGTTGATCATGGGCGGCGGGACCGAAGAGCAAAAGAAGCGCTGGCTTCCCGCGATCGCGGGCGGCGAGGTGTTGCCCACCGCGGTGTTCACCGAACCGAACATCGGCTCCGACCTCGCTCACCTCACGACGCGCGCGGTCAAACAAGGTGACGACAGCTACGTCGTCAATGGGCAAAAGACCTGGATCACGCACGCGGTCCGCGCCGACTTGATGACGCTTCTGGCGCGCACCGACCCGGACGAATCCGGCTACAAGGGACTCTCGATGTTCCTCGCCGAAAAGACCCGCCTCAGTGGCGAGGACGGCGAACCGGAGTTCGTCGACGAGGGCTTGACCGGCACCGAGATCACCGTTCTCGGCTATCGTGGCATGAAAGAATACGAGCTCAGCTTCGATGGCTTCCCCTTGCCGCCGGAGGCCCTGCTAGGCGGCGAAGAGGGGGCGGGGTTCAAGCAACTCATGCGCACCTTCGAGAGCGCGCGAATCCAGACGGCTGCGCGCGGTGTGGGTATCGCCCAAGCCGCGATGAACGACGCGATACTCTACGCAACCGAGCGGGAGCAGTTCGGCGGGCCGATCTTCCAGTTTCCGCGGGTCGCGAGGAAAATCGGCCGGATGGTCGCGCGCACTCAAGCCGCGCGGCAGCTCACGTACTACAGCGCCCGCCAGAAGGACATGGAGAAGCGCTGCGACCTCGAAGCGGGGATGGCCAAGCTCCTCGCTACACGCGCGGCCTGGGAATCGGCGGATGCCAACGTCCAGATTCACGGCGGCAATGGCTACGCCGAGGAGTACACCGCCTCGCGCTTGCTGGTCGATGCGCGCGTGCTGAGCATCTTCGAGGGCGCCAACGAAATTCAAGCGCACGTCGTGGCTCGGCGCCTCCTCGAAGGCTGACCTCTCACTCCATGTAGCCGAGCGCGCGAAGACCCTCCTTCACCGCTTCGGGGATGTCGGCAGCTGGCGGAGCCGAATCGTCGCCCGACGCACGCCAACGCTCGAGTTGTTGATGTAGCGTATCCGAAAGGGCCTTGTGCGCCTCGGCGACATTGGTGTCCTCGTGGGGATCTTCTTTGAGCATGAAGAGCTCCCCATACCGGCCGCCGCCCTCCGTCGGATATTCGATCAGCTTTGCGTGGGGAAGGCGGACCGAGGCGACCAAGCCCGTAGCGACGAGTTTTTCTTTCTTGAGGCGACGCATGTGTTTTGGCTCGGGTCGCGAGAGACTGAACATGGGGCGCGGCCCGCCCCAGCCGTCGGCGCCGTTGATCAACGGTATCAAGGACCGGCCAGCCACCCCTTCGACCGGCGGAAGCGAAAGCCACTCGAGCAGCGTCGGCAGCAGATCGACGTGGTGAACAGGCGCCTCGACTCTGGTGTTGCCTTTCATCCGATTGGGAAAGCGGATCATCAACGGCACACGGATTTGCTCGTCGTACGGCCGCGCTCCGTGGTCGACTCCCCAATCCCGTTCGAAGAGTGTCTCGCCGTGATCGCTGACGAACACGATGATCGTACGCGAATCCTCGCCGAGTGACTCCAAGTCGGTCAGCAGCCGCCCGACCTGGGCGTCGGCGAATGCGATCTCGCCATCGTAACGCGCGACGAACTCGCGCTGCTGCGCCTTGGGCATTCGGCGCCAACCGTAACCAGGAATGCCCCTGAATCCGCCCTTCCCAACCTTCGCGCCTGCCGGGAGAAAGCGCTGCGCGTAGTGGACCGGAGGCCAATAGACATAGTGCGGATCGAAGAAGTGCAAGAACAAGAAGAAAGGCTCTTGTCTCTTGACGGTTTTTCTCAGCCAATCCCGAGCCAAGTCGTAAGTCGCATCGCCCGTGCGCTCGTACTTCGGCAGATGGTCTTCGTATTCGTCGAAACCCCGCTGGATCTTCGTGTGCTTCTGCAATGTCCAGCCACTCACGAAAGCTCCGGTCGCATACCCCTGCTTCTTGAGGATGACTGGAAGCGTGGCGACGTCTTGTCTCAACTCCATTCCGTTGCGCCGAACGCCATGCACCAAGGGGTAAAGCCCGGTGAGCATGCTGGCGTGGGAAGGCGCGGTATTGGTGTGAGCCGCAAACGCTTGCTCGAAGAGGACGGCGTCCTTTGCGAGGGCCGCGAGGTTGGGGCTGGTGTCGCGCTCGTATCCGTACATGGGGAGATGGTCGGCACGAAGGGTGTCGATGCTGAGTAAGATCACGTTTGGCGGGCGCTCAGCTTGAGCGCTGGGTCGTACTTCTCGACTCGGATCGGACTTGCAGCCCAAGGCCGCAACGCAGAGCGCTGCGAGGATGCCGAACCAGGATGCCTGCATGCGAGTAACCGCCATTTCAGTCTATATAGCCGAGGGCCTTGAGCTGCTCTATTTCTTGCTCGCTGAAGTCGATTGGCTTCGTATCGTCAGTCGCTGGAACGAGCCGATTGCCCACGACGCGTTTCACGTGGTCGATCAAGCGTGTCGCAACCTCGGGCTCGCCTTCGAAGAGATTGTTCTCCTCGCCTGGATCCCGTGCGAGATCGTAGAGCTCGTGCTGGCCGTCGCTCGAATGTATGAGCTTGTGCGGCCAATCGAACCAGGCTCGGCGTATCCGGTCGAAGCGGTGACCCCAGCGACGGTTGGCGAGCATATCGTCGCCACGCTCCCAGTACTGCTCGGCAAGCGCTGCCACCGTCTGCGACTGGCCGGGAAAGCGGGAGGCCAACGAAAGCGCTTCCGGTGTTCCTAGGGCGCTGAGCATCAGGTGCGGCAACTGGTGCAGCATGATGACGCCCGAATCGACCCGCCCGCGCTCTTCACCTGGGTTCTTCACGATGAGAGGGACGTGGATGGTGCCTTGATACACGTCACGAGGGTGACCCGCTAGTTGATGCTCCCCAAAGAAGTCGCCATGGTCGGAGGTGACTACGATCAGCGTGTCCTCTGCCAGTCCCGCGGTGTCCAGCCACTGAAAAAACGGTGCAAGACCCCCATCGAGATTGGCAAGCGCGGTGTCATAGGCATCGATGGCTTGCTTTTGGATTTCTGGCGGAGCGGGCTTGCCGGGCAGGACGTGATTGCGCAGCTTGCGCAGGGCGCGATCGCTCGTGGATGCTTCGTACCCGATGACATCGGGTCGCGGAATCGGCTCGTAGGGCCCGTGCGCGTCCATGTAGTTGATGAACAAGAAGAAGGGCTCGTGTTGGTGCTCCTTCAGCCAATCGATGGCGTCGTCGGTATGGGGCTTCACCCACTGGCGCTTCACGTAATACGTGTCGAAGCCGCGCCACAGACCCCATCGGCGACTCAGGTAGGCATTGTTGGCGATGATCCCCCCGGTGGCGTAGCCCATCTCTTTGAAGGTCTCGGCAAGCGTGACGAAGGCGCCGTCGTAGGGCGTTTCATTTCCTCGCTTCTTCACATGTCGAAAGTGGGCCTTGTGCTCGAACGGAAGCTTTCCGGTAAACATCGACGCGTGACTTGGTAGCGTCCAGGCGGCGTTGGCCATGGCCCGGGTATACCGCGTCGCGGTGCGAGCGAAGCGCTCGAGAGTGGGTGTCGTCGGGCGGGTGTAGCCATAGGCGCTCAAGTGATCGGCGCGTACCGTGTCGAGCACGATGAGAATGGCGTTGGGCTTGGTACGTTCGACCCGTGCGTTCCGACTGCACTGCGGTGCGCAGCCTGCCATCAGGAAGATAAGCACCAGCACCAGTGTGTCTCGCCAAGCGGACATCCAGAAACCCCGTAGCAACGTATCCCAATCTACAAGTCATGCAAGAGGGACCGACCAAGTGAACGCGACACTAGCGACGATCGCAGTCGATCCCGATCGCGTTGATCACGTTTCCTTGACGCAACTCCACCGCACGGACGCGCTGGCCTTCCGGACACAGAGACGCAAAGTCCGCACCCCTGTAATTGTGGCCCACCAATGCGCTCAAGTAGGGAGCGTCTGCACCCTGACAGATGATGCCGAGGCGGGTCACCTTACGGCCCGCAGCACCGTAGATCCCCACCATGTCATCGCCTCGCGCGCACTGAAGGGCCCCGCTCTCGCCGCGCTCGTGATGCGAGGCGTCCTGCCAACATAGAGCGCCGCCGGCATCGACCAGGCCTCGCTTGAAAGCGGCGATTTGAAGCCCCACCATCAGCCAGTTCTCGGGGCACGAAAGCGTCGAGGCAACTCCCGCCGAGCGTCCGAACACGCGCGCATCGAACGGAGTACGGACCTCCACCGCATGCCCCACGACGACAAAGGCGCCCAACGCGACGGAGAATACACCGACGACGATCGCCGCTGGTTTCCGACCGGACGTCATTCGACCTCCTCCCAGACGAAAGGCATGGCTGCGAACTGCGTGCTGGTCCACCAACGCCAAAGCGGCATCGTCTCGAGCACAGCCCGAAAGTTTCGGACGGCCTGCTTTTTCTGACCAAGGTCGATCGCGTAAAAGCGCTGCTTCCAAATCCAAGTCGGGTGGCTCAGCGCGAGTGTCGTCAGCTTGAGCTGGTCCGAGGCGGCGACGCCGAAACGATCGACGAGCAGGATGTCGAGGGCATCGGACCCCGGCGGGCTGACCTGCAACGACTTGACGCGTCGTTGTGGTGCATCGAGGTAGTAGCGGAGCTCGATACGCGGTTGATGCACCGAGGAGTCGATGAAATACGTGACCCGCTCTCGGTCGAAGTGCTGGGAGAGTGCCCTGACCCAAATCACGTCCTCACGTTGGAAATAGCACTCGCCGCAGTCGGCTCCGTGCCCGTGCTGAACGAGAACGCGCCAGCTGTGATACGCAGACGGTGCCTGCAACACGATGAAGGCCGCCAAGAGCGTCGCCCCCGGCACCCACGAGGGCAAGCGAACATCGCGACGCTCGCCCACGCGAGCCAACGAGTCTGCAAACGCCGAAAGAAGCGAAGCGGCACCGATCGCGATCGCAGGGGACCAGTAGAATGTCCAGAACGAATGAAGATGGCCTGCGTGCCGAAAGACCAGAACGTGAACCAGTCCCGCAAACAAGAAGACGACTGGAATGAGCGAGCGGCGCTGCAGTCGACCACCGATGGCGGCCCGCATACCGCCTACCAGCGACCCGACGACCAGTAGCGCAAGAGCGATTCCATAGTGCGACTCGATGCGTGAGCCCAAGCGCCCGAGATACGCGGGCCACCCCACCTCGGTGCTGCGAAGCGCGAACGAGGTCAGCATGTCGTCCAGGCTTCCGCGCTGGTGGTAAATCCAGCCAAAGAACCCAAAGAAGTTGACCAGGGTCACCACCGAAAACGCAGTCAAGAACCCGAACCAACGTCTGGGTGCCTGTCCTTTGAGTCCGATGATGCCGGAGTGCACCGCGACAGCGAAGGCGACGTAGTACCCAGGCCAGTCGAACTGCACGGCCATGGTGACCATCGCGCAGCAGAGCGCGGCCCAACGCCAGTTGGGACGTTCGAGCCAACGCATGTACGTCAGAACCAGCGCGAGGCAGTAGAAGACTCCGCCAGGCTCATGGTTGACGAAATTGGCAAACACCATGTTGATCGGAGTAAGCGCGTACACCACGCCCGCCAGGAGCGCGGTTCGGTCGTCCCAGTATCGGCGAACCGCCAGGAAGAGCAGCCACCAGGTCGCGAAGCTGTACGTCGCTGAGACCAGGCGAGCCGCCCACTCGTGGTCCCCAAACACCGCAAAGCTCGCGACCAGATGCGCGTGAAGCGCCATCGGATGATGGGTGTAGAGGTCCTTGGGCTTGGGAGGCCCTCGTTCGAAGTGCTTCCATGCTTGACCGACCACGCCGTGACGGAGAGAGTTCCGCGCGGCCTGACTGAAGGACGCGCCCGTATAGCCGTCGTGTCCCCATTCCCAGGGGGCAGCGATGCCGCGCATGCAAACCAGGAAGAAGCAAGCCGAGACCAAAGCGACCGCGACCCAATACAGTTTCTCGGTCCTAGGCAAGACGTCCTCGCAGCGCTTTATGCGATTGAGCCCAAATCGTGTCAAATAGCTCCGAGCTCATGTCAAACGTTCGATTGGTCATTCCGTGCTTCAACGAGGAACACCGGCTCCCAGCTCAGGACTTCGTGGACTTCCTGAGCGAACAGTCGACGACGAGTCTCTCCTTTGTCAACGATGGCAGCACCGACGCTACGCTAGCGGTCCTGAGACAGATCGAGCAAGCGGCCCCCGAACGAGTCGACGTCATCGACCTCGAGCAGAACAGCGGCAAGGCGGAAGCGGTTCGACAAGGGGTCCTCGCCGCGTTGAGACGGAGCGACTTCGACTTCGTCGGTTACTTCGACGCCGACCTGGCGACGCCGCTCGACCAAGTCGCTCACCTGCTCTCTGCATCGGGCGATCCCCCCGAGCACTCCCTGATCTTCGGCTCGCGGATACGAGGCCGCGGAGCACAGATCGACCGTGATCCTGTCCGCCATTTTCTGGGGAGGTCTTTTTCGGTATCAGCCGCGCTTGCACTCAGGCTCGACTTCCACGACACGCAATGCGGCGCCAAGCTGTTCAGTCGGGACATCGCGGCGTCGGTGTTCGCCGAACCCTTCATCAGCCGTTGGTTGTTCGACCTCGAGCTCTTCGCTCGAACCCGGGCGTTGCTCGGGAAGGCAACGTTCGCCCAAGCCGTGCTCGAAGTGCCGCTCGAAAAGTGGGAGGAGAAGGGGACCTCACGCATTCGGAAAGCCGATCTGATTCGCGTGCCGCGCGACTTGTTCCGAATCTGGGCGACCTATCGGGGCGCCTGAGGCGGACGCTTGAGGACGACGAACTCGTCGAACCGAGCGATTTCGGTCCAACCCTGACCGCGTAGACGCTCGGTACCCGCGCCACCGTGCTCCAGCGCCGCGTAGTTGAACCACGGATTGGCGGCGAGCGAGCGCGTATGTTGACGCTGGGGTACGGTCTGACCAAAGACCAGGTAGCCACCATTCATGTGCATGCGATCATGGAGCAAGAGCCCGGTCACGTCCGGCTGACTACCGACGAAATCCTGCGCACGAAAGATCCCTCGGCGCCACGTCCAACGCATCTCCGAGGCGCCAGCGAGGTTCGACCCGATGAGGGCGAGCGCCAGCACGGCCACGGCTGGCACCGTCGCTGCGCGAAGGCGGGGCCGAAGCCACTGTTCGAGCGACAGCAGACCAAACGCGAGCATGACGGCGATCAGGGGCCAATTGTACATCAAGAAGCGGTCCTCTTTGTGCGCGATGATCGAGAGCGTGATCGTCGGAACGAGTAGCGTGAGCGCGATGAGCCAAGTGCGCTTGATCCCCGCAAGCGCCACGAGCCAGGCAAGCGGCGCCAACAGCCCGAAACGGTCCGACGAAGTGTCGGTGAAGTAGAAGTACCAGGGACTCGTCCCGTGATCACTCGCGCCCCCTTCGAAGAAATTGTACTTCAAGTGCTCGACCGTGGAGTGGAACCACTGTCCCCACGTGAGCCAGTCCACGAATCCAACGATCAGCGTGGGCACGGCCGCACCGGCGACCAGACGGACGAGCCCGCGAGCACGAAAACGAATGAGAAGGTCGGCGATGGGGACCAGCATGTGGAACCCCGTCGTGAATCTCAGCGCACCGGCCATCCCGAAAAAGAACCCACACCACAAGACGCTGCGCATTGCGTCCGCGTCGGATCGGCGGGCCTCCAGCCAGTGGGCCCAGCCCCAGCACATGAGGACCATGGTGGGCGTCCCGATCAGCGTATGCGGAGTGTAATAGACGATCATCGGCCACGCGGCGAACAAGAACGCGACCAAGAGACCCGCACGCTCTGCGCCTGCATCACCTCGATTGCAGAGAGCAGCGCCCATCCGATATCCCGCGGGGATCATCACCAGAGTGAACAGCGCGTTTTGGAGTGTGATGAAGCGGTAAGCGGATAGACCGGTGATCCCACCCCAGCTCAGGCACTCGAGCACGCCCGCGTAGTAACCCGGTAACACCCAAGAGCGAACCCCACGTGAGAACTCCCACGGTAACCAGGCCACCCCGGTGCGAAGGAAGTGGGCGGGCTCGACGAGCTGGAAGATCTCGTCCGGGTAATGAAAGCCGCCCTTGAACCACCACGCAGCGACACGAGCAACCGCCCCGAGCAGGACGATCAGGAGGAGCACGCGTGAAGTGTCGCGGCTCACCCGCTCTCTCCCAACACCTCGATCTCGTAGAGTCGGATTCCGTTTAGTTGCCCGCTATCGAGTTCGAAATCGAGCCGTAGCCGCTCCACGCCCGGGCAAACCACGTCGTGTACCGCCACCGACTCCTCGTTGTCACGCACCTCGATCTCGAAGATCGACTCGTCGTCCGCGAAGCAACGAATCGTATAATTGCGTGCTGTGAGGCGTTTCGACTCGGTGTGGCCCGCATGCACCAGCGACACGGCCGTGGCCTTCACGGGCGTGGGGAACAAGACCTCGATCCACGGGTGCTGGTCGGACTTGTGGGACATCCACTTTTGCGAGCGGTCGCGACTGCGACGCGCGTCGATCGCGTACAGCGGATGATGCTGTTGGCGAACGTTGAAGCTCGATACCCGAGCCCTAGCTCCACGCCATGCATGGGCAAGGTCATTGCCATGAATCGCCGCGGCCGTGGCCCTCGAGGGGGTAGTCGGGTTCGGGTCCCGGGCAAGGACGACGCTCAGCCCCGCACCAACGAGAAGCGCGTAAGCGAGCAGGAGCACGAGCGCGCTCCGTTGAATCGCCTTGGGCCATGTCGACCACCAAGACGAAGGCCGCCCGAACGCGCCCTCGCCGTCAACTTGCATAGAGAAAACCCACATAGACGAAGAAGGCGGTCAGGAGCAGCGCGCCCTCGAGACGACTGACGTGATCGGGTCGACCGGTGACGGTCATCACGAGAAAGGTGATCGTCGCCCCAATCATGACCGGGAAGTCGCGGGTGAGAACTTGTGGATCGATCGGGCCGGGAGCGATCACGCCGGGGATGCCGAGCACCCCGAGGGTGTTGAACAAGTTTGAGCCGACGACGTTACCCACGGCGATGTCGTGCTGATTGCGCATTGCCGCGGCGAGGGAGGCCGCGAGCTCCGGCAGGCTCGTCCCGACTGCCACAATGGTGAGCCCGATGATCAGCTCGCTCACACCCATGTACGTTGCCGTCTCGATGGCGCCCCATACGAGCAACCGCGAAGCCGCCAGCAGCAGGAGCAGCCCCAGCAGCACCCAAAAGAACGCGCCCATGGTGGAAACGCCGACGGGGATCTCGGCAATGAACTCCTCTGCCAGCGGCTCGTCCGGGACTTGCCGCTGCTTGATACCTTCGTAGGTGACCCAGACGATCATCAGGCACATGCCCCCGAGCAGCGCAAGCCCATCGACGCGGCTCATCGTCCCGTCAAGCATCAGCACCCCGGCGAACACCATCACGAACAAGAGAATCGGGAGCTCGCGTATCACGACCGTGGAGCGGACCCGGAGCGCGGAGTAGAGCGCCGTGCAACCGAGGACCAGCGTCAGGTTCGCGATATTCGATCCTACCGCGTTGCCAATCCCGAGCATGGGACTTCCAGAGAAGGCGGCCATACCCGAGACCAACATCTCGGGCGCGGACGTTCCAAAGCCACAGATCGTCAGGCCGATGATCAGAGGATCGACGCCCAGGTTGCGGGCCAGGGCCGACGCGCCGTACACGAAGCGATCGGCGCTCCAGACCAGGACCACAAAGCCGACGAGCACGGCGACGATCGGGTAAAGCAGCTCCAGGAAGCCCTCCGAAAGGGCCTGCATAGGAGATCTGAGGCCGACGCGCCACGTGCGAGAACACGCCAGCGCCAACCGGGACTAGCCACCCGCACGCGTGTGGAGCTATATGTACGTTGCTTCCATGACCGACAGACTCACGGACAAAGTGGCGATCGTGACCGGCGCAAGCCGAGGCATCGGCGCCGCAATCGCAAAATCCATGGCACTCGAGGGCGCGCGTGTCGTGCTCGTCTCACGAAAGATCGAAGGCCTCACCGAGGTCGCCAATGACATCGAAGCCGCTGGAGGAACGGCCATTCCAATTGCGTGTCACGTCGGTCACGACGACCAGCGCCAAGCGCTATTCGACCAGGTGACCGAGCGGTTTGGCAAGGTCGACGTGTTGGTGAACAACGCGGCGACCAATCCCCACTTTGGGCCAATGATGACGATCGACTGGGGCGCATGGGACAAGACGTTCGAGGTCAACGTAAAGGGCTACTTCGGCATGACGAGGCTTCTCGTGCAACACCTCGCCGCCCGCAAGGCTGGGGGGTCGGTCATCAACGTGGCCAGTGTGGTAGGACTGATGGGCGCGCCGCTCCAGGGCGTCTATGCAATGACCAAGGCGTCGGTCGTCTCGATGACCAAAACGCTCGCGCTCGAGCTTGGCCCGACGGGCGTTCGCGTGAACGCGATCGCTCCTGGTCTCGTAGAGACACGGTTTGCACGAGCGCTCCTCGATAACGACGAGATCCGGAGCACGATCGTGGACCGAACCGCTCTTGGCAGAGTGGGCCAGCCCGACGACATTGCGGGCGGCGCGGTGTTCTTGGCGTCGGACGAATCATCCTACGTCACGGGACACGTGATGGTCATCGATGGTGGCTGGACACTGGGCTGAGCGGACTCGATGCGTCTAGGTCTCATAGGCCCGGCCAATGGCGATACCAAGCTCCTCGCGGAAGCGACCGATTTCCTGATCGACAGCGTCGGAGCCGCCGGTGTGGTGTACCTTGGCATCGATGAAACCGTCGAAGCCCTCGCACGGACGCAAGGAGCGACCGCCGGCCCGTTGTTCGGCCCATCCACGGTCCGCGCCGCGGTCCGCGGCAGCCCGGACGACATCCGCAAGACAGCCGATTCCCATCGCCGGACGCGGCGTCTTCAGCGAATCCAAACCGTCCCCTACCCGCCCACGCGGGCCGTCGAGATGATCGACGATCGCATCGTCATGGTCGTCTACGACAAGAGCGTGCTCGACGAGGAAGACATCATCAACGCAAGCGTAATCGTCTATGGCAAGAGCAGGGAGCTGTTCTTCAAGCGTTTTGGTCCACGGGCGTTCTTCACGCCCGGGCCCCTGGGCGCAGGCAAGGTCGGTGTCTTGCATCATGAGGCAGACGGCCGAGGTGTGGTGGCTGCGTACGACCTGACCGGGGCGAGTGTTCTTCGAGAGCCACTGTACGGACGAACGGCCAAAGTGGTGGTGTCCTCATGAGTGACCGTTGCATCGCCGTGTTTGGGGGTAGCTTCGATCCGCCGCATGTCGCACATGTAATGGTCGCCGCATGGGTGTTGAGCGCCACGGAGGCAGACGGTCTCGTGATCGTGCCTACGTGGAAGCACCCGTTCGACAAGGATCATGGCGCGCCCTACGAGCACCGAGTCGCAATGTGTGAGCAGGCCTTTTCCGGGATTGCGCACGTAGATGTGTCGACGATCGAACGCGACCTCGCGGAGCCGAGCCGCACCCTCCAAACACTCGAAGCACTGCGAGTGGTGCATCCAAACGCGAGGTTCCGGTTGGTCGTCGGCGCCGACGTACTTCCCGAGACCGATCGCTGGCATCGGTGGGACGAGGTGACACGGCTCGCACCGCCCATCGTAGTGGGTCGTCGCGGATATCCCTTGCCCGAGGGTTGTCCAATCGAAATGCCAGAGATCAGCTCCACACACTTACGGGCCGCTCTTAGGGAAGCATTGCCGGTCGACGGTCTGATTCCTGCGGCCGTCCATGCTTACGTGGAGACACACCATCTCTACCGGAATTCGTGATGAACGTCCTCATCGTAGGGCGTGGACGCGTTGGTCGAGCGCTCGAGCGCGCGCTGAGGAACACCGAGGTCGGACTGAGCGTCGCAGGTCGCCGAGCGCGACGAAGCGCCATCGAGGGCGCCGAGCTGATCATTTTGGCCGTGCCCGACGCCGAGATCGCCAACACGGCGCAATCGATCGCGCCCAAGCTCACGAAAAGCACGGCCGTAGTTCATTGCGCCGGCGCACGAGGGGTCGCCGAGTTGAAGGCTTGCAAAGAGGCGGGAGCTGCGACGGGAGTCATGCATCCGCTGGCATCGTGTCCGGATTCGCGGCGGCCACCCGATCTCGCAGGGACGACGTTCCTGATCCATGGCGATCTAATCGCGGTACGTCGGTGCACTCGGATCGCACGGGTAGTCGGAGCCAGCGCGGTCGTGCGGGACGTCGACGGGCCGGGCTACCACGCCGCCGCGGCGCTGGTCGCAAACGGCGCGGCCGCCCTCGCATACACGGGCAGCCGGATCCTTCAACGCCTCGGGTTCTCGAAGACGGAAGCGGACCGAGCTCTCGGCGGGCTGCTGACCACCGTCGGTCAAAACGTCTCTCGATTGGGTACACCTGACGCGCTCACCGGACCGATAGTTCGAGGCGACGTGGCTACCGTACAGATGCACCGTCGCGCACTCGGCAAGTTGAGCAAGACGATCCTCAAGACCTACGAGGGGACGGGCGCGGTCATCCTCGAGTGCGCGAAGGCGGCAGGTCTCTCGCGTGGCGCGGTGACAGCCATCGGTCGTGAGCTCACTCGGCCGCTTCGGCGGGGTCGCTGAGCGAAAACGCGATCTCGCCATCGGCCGCTCGCATTTGAATCACGTCGCCTTGAGCGAAGCGTCCAGCGAGGAGCGCGGCAGCAAGAGGCGCCTCGATCATGCGACCGATCGTGCGCTTCATTGGACGGGCGCCGAGCGCCGCATCGTACCCCCCGGCCTCGACGAGGGCCGCGATCACGTCTTGATGCGTACGCAGCTCGATGCCGTGAGCTTGCCTGAGCTGCGTCGTCACGCCGGCGAGCAGCCGGCGCGCGATTTCGCTCACCTCGATTCGAGATAGCGCACCGAAATACAGTGGTTCGTCGATCCGGTTCCAGAGCTCGGGCGGCAGGGCGCGACGAGCCGCGGACAGCGCTGCGCTACCGTGGCGCTCACCTTCGTCGGCCACGTCGGAAAATCCGATCCTAGACGCGCTGGAACCGGAGCACTCGGTGCCAAGGTTCGAGGTCATGACGATGATCGTATTGGTACAATCGATGGTGCGGCCTTTGCCATCGGTGAGTCTTCCCTCATCGAGCAATGGGAGGAGCGCCTGGAGCACGTCCATGTGCGCCTTTTCGATCTCGTCCAGGAGAATGAGCTGGTAGGGACGGTGACGGATCGCCTCGGTGAGTTGGCCACCTGCATCGTGGCCGACGTATCCGGGAGGTGCGCCAACGAGCCTCGCCACCGCGTGTGCTTCACTGAGCTCGCTCATGTCGAAGCGGGACATCGTGCAGCCCGGGAAGAACACCTCGTTGAGCGCCTTCGCGGTCTCGGTCTTGCCAACCCCCGTGGGACCGACGAACAGAAAGGTCGCCAGCGGTCGCTGGCCGTGAAAGCCAGCCGCCCCTTTGCGGAGCGCGTCGGCGACTCGTGCGATCGATGCATCGTGCCCGACCACGCACTCGGCCAGATGTCGCTCGAGGTCGAGCAATCTATCCGCGTCCCGCTGAAGCAGTCGTTCCACGGGAACTCGCACTTGCTCCGCGACGACTTTCGCGACCGCTTCCACATCGACGACATCACCGCCGCGACGCCGCACACGCGCTGCGGAAAGATCGAGCAGCGAAATCGCTTTGTCGGGCAACGTCTGGTTCGGAAGGTATCGCACGGCGAGCTCTACTGCGGCTTCGATCGCATTGGACTCGTATGCGACCGCGTGATGGACCTCGTAGCGAGGTGCGATGCCTCGAAGGATCTCGATCGCGTCTTCGGTCGAAGGCTCCGCGACGTGGATCGGAGAAAAGCGCCGTGCGAGCGCAATATCGCGTTCGACGTACTTGCGGTACTCTGCGGTCGTCGTCGCACCGATGCAGGGAAGCTCCCCGCGGGCGAGCGCCGCCTTGAGCTCGTGGGAGAGATCGTCGGGGGCATCACCACCCATGAAGAGCGTGTGGATCTCATCGATGAACAGAATCAAACGCCCGCCCGCCTGCTGTACCTCCGCGCGCAACTGGCGCAGCCGATCGGACAGGGCCCCGCGAATGCCGGTGCCGGAGACGAGGCCCCCAGCGGAGATCTCGACCAGGGTGAGCTCCTCTAGGCCTTTCACGCCGGCTCCACCGGTCGCGATGCGAAGGGCCAACCCCTCGACGATAGCGGTCTTGCCAACGCCCGACGGACCCACGAGGACCGGGTTGTTCGAGCGACGTCGGGCCAGCACGTCGAGGAGCTGCTCGATCTCCTCGTCGCGCCCGATCACAGGATCGATCAACCCGTCGCGAGCAAAGGAGGTCAAGTTGCGCCCGATTGTGGAAAGCAGAGGAAAGCGTTTGGGGTCGAGAGAACCGCTCACCGTGGGCGCGGGAATCACCTCGGGCTCGCTCAGATCCGATTCTTGTTCGGGCGGCTCCGGCGGGGCGACCGGCGGGGCGGTCTTCTTCTGCACGGTCGGTGCCGGAGGATGTGGAGACGCGGAGGCGCGTGCGGCCGGACGTGAGGGCGATTGCTGAACGGGCTTGGGGGACCGCCGCGGGGAATGCGGAGTCGACGACCTGTGGCGTTGCCATCCCAAGGCCTCGACGAGCGCCTGCTGTACCCGCACCGGCCCCATGCCGATGCGCTCGAGGCTTCGGTGTGCCGTGCTGCGCATGTCCCTGCTGATCGCGAAAAGAAGGTGCGCTGGCGATACCTCCGGTTCATCCATCGCCTTTGCCAAGCGATAGGCTCGTTCCACTGCCCGCTCGAGCGCGCTCGCCGGCTCGGGATCGACGACGCGGATGGCGCTCAGTAGGTCCCCTTCGCGCAGTCCGAGCCCCGAAAGAAGCGAGCCCGCGCGACCCCCGCCCTGAAGCATGACCAGTAGGAGATGAGCGGTCGATGGAGCTTGACCTCGCCGCTGGGCCTCTCGCTGGGCACGCGCGACCAGGCCCTTAACCCCGCCGCCGACCGTCGTCATTCGCACCCTCCCGTCATCCTCGTTTTTCGCCTCGTTCCAAGTAGCGGTTGGGGGCGGAACGACACAACTTTTCGGCTGTAATTTGAGGAGTCTCCAGTTCGATACGCCGAGTCTCAAGCGAGGTACATCTTCTTACATCGTCCCCCTGTCTGCCCCTGGTTTTGGCTGTTAAGTTGGATCGGATGCACTCCTCGTTCCGGGTAAGCAGCGCTCGCGCTTTGTCGAAGACGCTTCCATTCCTTGTGGCTTTCGTGCTCCTCGCTGGGGCCGCCATTCCGCTCTCGAGCGCCGATGCCGCGCAGGGCCTCCGCGCGAAGATCTACCTCACCCAAAAGGGGATTCCGTCGAAGCTCGGCGAAAGCGGGCTGCTTCGGTTTGCAAGGACGCACAACGCCAAGCGCTTGTACGAAACCCAGGACCGTCCGATCCCAGAGCGTCAGTGGCGCACGACGATGGTCGCAGCGTTCAACGCACCGATCGGTGACCTAGAATTCGAAGTGCTCTTCTACGACACCCAGGGCGCGCGCCCGAAGTTCGTCGCACCCGCGATGACCGTTTTCGTGAACGATCGCAAGCAGCGCACCATCGTGCAGAAGATGCGCTTGAAGCGCCCGCAGTTCGAGCCGAACCGACGCATGGAAATGGTTGTGACAGTCCGTCGACAGGAAGTCGGCCGCCACAAGTTCCAGGTCCTGGGATCCGAAATCCAGCGCAACGGGCAGGTCGATTTCAGCGAAGAAGAAGTCCGCTGAGTCCAGTTGACAGTTGACAGGCGAGAGCCGAGAGTTGGGGCTACACCTCCAACCTGTTCGGTCAACTGCTGACTCGTCGTGCCTGAAATCCAATCCCTCATCGATCGCGCCCGCAAAGGCGAGACTTCATCGGTACAACTACTGGTCGGTACCGAGCGGTTCCTGATCGACCGCGCGGTCGGCTCGCTGCGGACCGCCGCGACGCGTGACGGGGTCCCGGAGCTCAACGAGGATCTGTTCGAGGGCAAGGAGATCACCGCGGCCAGAGTGATCAACACCGCCCAAACGCTCCCTATGATGGCGACCACGCGCTTCGTGCTCGTACGTGGAGTCGACGCGATGAGCACCGAAGACCAGGCGGCTTTGGCGGAGTACTGCCAAAACCCCTCTGAGAGTGCGTGCCTGGTGATGACGGCCGAAAAGCTCGATGGCCGCGGCAAGCTTGCCCGTTCCGCCAAGAAGCTCGGCATCGTGTTCGAAGCCAAGCCCATCCGCTTCGGCCGGTTGCGCTCTTTCGTCGAAAGCGAGACCAAGAGCCGCGGCCACACGATCGCTCCCGATGCGGTCGCTCTGGTGATCGACTCCGTCGGCGAGGATCTTGCCGCGCTCGACGACGCCCTCGAACGCTTGTCCCTCTACGCCGGCGCCGGCCAGCGCATCGACGCAGCCATGGTGCAGGCATGTGTCACTCGAATCCGAATCGACTCGATCTGGGCCCTGGTCGACGCGATCGGCTTGAAGGACCAAAAGAAGGCCGTCGGCGCGCTCTCCTCACTTCTCGCTGACCGTGAGCCGCCGCTTCGCCTGCTAGCCATGGTGGCGCGTCAGCTTCGGATCATCGCGCGAATGCGGGAGGCCCTAGCGGGAGGCTCGGGGCCCGAGGAAGCCACCCGCATCGCCGGTGCCCCACCCTTCAAGGCTCGCGACCTGACCATCTCCGCCAAACGGTTTTCGATCGAGGATCTGTCGTCGGCGTTTTCACTGATTGGCGAGGCCGACAGGGCTCTCAAAAGTAGCAAACGCCCCCCCGACACGGTCATCCAGCAAACGGTTCTCGCGCTCTGTCGCTGAGCAGCGGTCCGAGCTGTTACAGCTTGTGGACCTGCTGAGTCAGTCGGCTGATGTACCGAGAGCCGGTCTTCCGGTGGAGGATGCCCTTGCTGACCGCCGCGTCGATCCCCTGAATGGCCCCTGGGAGGGCAGCCGTGGCAGCCTTTTTGTCCCCGCTTCGGATGGCAGCCCGCACGCTCTTGATCTTGGTTCGGACCGTCGTTCGGATGTGCTTGTTTCGGGCAGTTCGCTTGATGGTCTGCCGAATTCGCTTCTTTGCCTGGAGATGATTGGCCATCTAAGGAGGCGGTTCGTAGCTTTCGCCCCTGAAAGAGTCAAGCGAGCACGCCCGAGGGCGCGCCGGTCTGCCGATAGCAGGATTGTGGGATTTCGGTCGCCACAGCCAAAAATTCACTGATCTTATGTACTTGCTCTGGACAGCGAAGGGCCGGGCTTTCTCTTGCAACCGAAGGGTGCACCAGTCTATAGAATGGCCGCGCCGAGGGGCCGTTTGTGGTTTCAATTAGGCGGCAGGTTTCGCCCTAGGATGCGGAAGTGTCTCGAAGAGAACTGATTCTCGATTGGCTCGCCCGTCTGGTGACCGAGCGGCGTGGCCTCGTGCTTGCGGTGTTGCTGACGCTCACCGCGCTGCTGGCCACCCAGATCCCCAAGGTCGAAGCCGATCCGGCGCCTGAGAGTCTGATCGCTTCCTACGAGGGCGCGGAATACGACATCGATGCCAAGTTCGAGGAGTGGTTCGGACCGACCGAACGCGTCGTCGTGTTGCTCGTCGAGGCGCCCAACGTGCTCGAACAAGCATCGCTTCAGCGGCTCCACGATCTGTCCCTCCATTTCAGAGACAAGGAATGGGTCGAGCGAGTCGACAGCATCACCGTCCTGCGGATGCCGCGACGGGTCGCCGGAGCCGCCGAAGAGGACGAGGAAGTCGACCTCGATGATCTCGACGACCTCGATGATCTCGACGACCTCGAAGATCTCGACGCGATCGAAGCCGAGCAAGGAGCCTACGACGCCGAAACGCAAGAAGACTTCGAGGACGATATCTTCAACGCGTTGCTCGACATCATCGAGACTGATCCTGAGCGGTTTCCCGATGGGATCTCCGAAGTAGGTCCCAAGCTCTCGAACGAGATGAGGACCGACCCCCTCGTCGAGGGGAGCGAAGTCACCGCTGAAGAAGCCGCAGAGCTCGCCGAGGTGCTCGAGGACAAGCCACTGCTCACCGGAAGACTGATCAGTGCCGACCGCACCGTCGCGGCGGTCGCGCTCCATCTCACCGACCTCGACCATCGAGAGATGCTCCGTGCGATGAAGCAGCTCCGCAAAGAGCTCGAAGGCCCCGAGTTCGAAGGGGTCCAGGTGCACGTCGGCGGGCTTCCGTACTTGAGAAGTGTGATCGTCAAGAAGATGAGGCAAGACAACTTCCGGCTGATCCCGCTGGTCGTCGTCGTATGCATGGTGATTCTCTATATCTCTTTCATGTGGCTTCCCGGAATGCTGTTGCCCATCGGCGCCGTAGGGATCACCGCGCTCATGGTGGTCGGCATGATGGGACTCACCGGCGAGCCGATGAACATTCTGAACAACATCATCGTGCCGTTGCTGATCATCATCGGGATCAGTGAAGCGATCCATTTGATCGGCCGCTATTGGGAAGAGATCATCGAAACAGGCGATCCCGACGAAGCGGGGAAGAAGACCGTCCGGGCGATGGCGGTGGCGTGCCTCCTCACAGCCGCGACCACTGCTGTCGGTCTCGCGTCGCTGGTGGTCTCCGAGACTGTCCAGCTGCGCCACTTTGGTGTGACGGCGGGGCTGGGGATCATGGTGAGCTACGTGATCACGATCACGTTCCTGCCTGCAATTCTCACTTGGGCGAAGCCGCCTCGTGAAACGAGCACCCATCAATGGGAGGGTTGGATTGAGGGTGCGATCGTCAAACTGACGACTGGCGTCCTCAAGCAGCCGTGGATCATCTTGGTCGCCGCGACGGGCTTTGTCGCCGTGTGTGCTTGGGGCGCAAGCCACGTCATCGTCGACCACGCATTGCTGGATCAGTTCGATGAATCGGACCCGGTATACACGACCACCCGACTGCTAGAGGACAAGCTAGACGGGGTGCGTCCACTCGAGATCGTGCTCGAGGGCGAGAACGAAGACGCGCTATTCCAACCCGAGTTGTTGGCGTCGGTACAGCAAGTAAAGGAATGGGCTGCGGCCAGGCCCGAAGTGATTCGCGCGATGGGATACGACGACCTCCTGCACGAGTCGCTCGCCTTGATCGCGGACGATCCCGCGGTTCGTGAGGAGCCCTTCAGAAGTGCCAGGCAAGCGGCGGGGCTGGCGACGATGGTGAGCCAGCGGGACCCGAATCCACTCTCGTCCTGGCTCAGCCCGGACGAGACACGCGCGCGGGTTCAAATCAAGGTGCGCGACATCGGAGCGCAGGCAACGATTTCGTTCATCGAAGAGCTCGAACAGCAGTTCGACAACCTGCTCAAGCCGCACGGAATTGACTACGCGCTGACCGGAGAGGCATATACCGGCTCACGCGGACAGGAGGCGGTGGTGAGCGACCTTCTCGGGAGTCTTGCGGTGGCAGTAGTGATCATCTTTTTGCTGCTCGCGATCCTCTTGAGGAGCGTTCGTCTCGGATTGATCAGCATCCCTCCGAACTTGATTCCGTTGATCGCGACCATGGCCTACATGGTGTGGCGTGGAATTCCACTCAACATCGGGACGGTGATCATCTATTCGATCAGTCTCGGTCTTGCGGTTGATGGCACCATCCACGTGCTCGCCCGCTTTCGCGAAGAGGTTCGGCGCGGGCGGCACAGCAAAGAAGCTCTCATCCGTGCTGCGCGTGGGACGGGTCGTGCGATCGTCGTCTCCTTGGTCACGCTCATGGCGGGCTTTGGCGTCATGGTGTTGAGCTCGTTCGTCCCCGTTCAGCATTTCGCCGAGCTGATCGCCGTAACGGCGGCCGGTTGCTTCCTCGGCACGCTGATCGTGCTTCCCGCGCTCCTGCACGTCGCCGGCCTGAGCCGCCGCGAAAAGCAGGCGCTCCGCGAAGAGGGCCGCATGAGCGGCGAGTACATCCTTGAGGGGGGGACAGGCTCCCCCCCGAAAAACTAAGTCCTTTCAATCGGTTGCGAACCAAAAATGCAATTTGGCGCGGCGCCCACAAATTGCATTTTCGGTTCGCAAGTACCTGAAGCAACTTGGTTTTTCGGGGGGGAGCCTGTCCCCCTAAAGACGAGCGATGACGGCATCGACGAACTGCTCGGTGTTGAGGTCGCCGCCGAGGTCGCGCGTCTTCTTGCCGTCGGAGAGCGTGCGATTGTACGACGCCTTGATGCGCTCCGAGACCGCGGCACAGCTCTCGTCGTGACGCGTTTCGGCGAGGTGGTTGAGCATCATGACGGCCGACATCAAGAGGGCTAGCGGATTTGCCACGCCCTTGCCAGCGATGTCGGGTGCCGAGCCATGAACGGCCTCGAAGACCGCGTAGTCATCTCCGATATTGGCGCCGGGCACGACACCGAGGCCGCCGACGAAGCCGGCACACAAATCGCTTATGACATCGCCGTAGAGGTTCTCCAGAAGAAGCACATCGAACTTACTGGGATCGCGAACGAGACGCATGCAGCCCGCGTCGATGATCACCTCGTCGTACTCGATGTCCGTAAAACCCGCTTGTTCGCGCACGTCCTTGGCGCAACGGATGAACATCCCATCGCTCAGCTTCATGATGTTCGCCTTGTGCATCACGGTGACCTTCCGCCGCCCGCGCTCGCGTGTGTAATTGAAACCCCAGCGGGCCACACGCGTGCATGCCTTCTCCGTGGCAACTTTCAAACTCGTCACGACCCCGGGCGTGATCTCGTTCTCGATGCCGCTGTAGAGGCCCTCGGTGTTCTCCCGAAGAACGACCAAGTCGACGTCCTCATATCGAGTCTGAACTCCGGGCATGTTTCGAATCGGACGAACTGCGACGTACAGCTCCAGTCGCTTGCGAAGCTGAACATTAACCGAGCTGAAGCCCTCTCCCACGGGTGTCGTGCAAGGACCCTTGAGCGCGACGCCGTGTTCTCGAATCGCGTCTAGCGTAGATTCGGGCAGCACGTCGCCGGATTTCTCGAGCGCAGCCACGCCGGCTTGGTGTTCGGTCCAGCGAACCGGCGCTTCGGCCGCCTGGAGCACTCGAACGGCCCCCTTTGCAACCTCGGGACCGATGCCATCCCCAGGAATCAACACTATTTCGTGTAGGCTCAAGACCGACCTCCGCGAGCATTATTGCATCGCAAAGGTTTGAGCTACAAAGAAAGAAGATGAGCCAACCCGACCAGGTCGTGCGGGCGATGACAGACGACGGGGCGTTCCGGGTGATTGCGGCCCGGACGACCGAGACAGCCAATGGAATTGTTCGCGCTCAGCAGGCGAACGGAGCCATTGCACAGCAGCTGGCTGAGTTGGTCACCGCATCGATCGTCTATCGGGAAACGATGGCGCCAAAGCTCAGGGTCCAATGCGTGGTGGAGGACGAAAAGGCGGGCAAGTTGATCGCGGATTCGCATCCAGATGGTTGGGCCCGTGGCTTGGTGCACAAGAGCGAAGAGGGTGAGCTTCCCCGGTTCGAGGGAGAAGGCGTCTTGCTTCAGATGATGCGGACGCTTCCTAGCGGCGATCTTCACCGAGGAGTCGTGCAACTACCTTCGGGCGGGAATCTTTCCGACGCCTTCATGCGTTACATGCAGCAATCGGAGCAAATCGTGAGCATGGTTTCACTCGGCGCAACACTGGACAAGGCGCAACCCGTGGTTGGGGGCTACCTGCTTCAACTCTTGCCCGAAGCCAAGGAGTCGAAGGCAGCCATGGCCATCATGACGGAGCGGCTCAACGAGTTTCGAGATATCACGCAGCTCTTACAGCGAACCAACGCGTCACCCAAGGCGCTCATCGAAGAGATCCTCTTTGGGATGCCCTTCACGTGGCTGCATGACTCGGAGCTGCGTCCCGGCTGCAACTGCAGCGATGTCCGGGTGATGACGAGCCTCAGCACCCTGCCTCGTGAAGACATCGAGGAGATGATTCGTGACGGAAACCCGCTCGAACTGAGCTGCGATTACTGTGGCGCCGAGTATGTCGTGGATCCAACCCGGCTAACGGGCCTGCTCGCCACCAGTTAGTTTCTTGCTGGCCACGAGTCGATTCCGCATTCTCGACCCATGACGATGCCACGCACCGGGGGCAGCACAATCGCACGACGCGCTGGTATCGTCGCATCGGGGACGCTCACGTCACGCGTGCTCGGCGCAGTGCGTGACGCGACCATCGCGGCGGTCTTCGCGCTGGCGGCGACGGACGCGTTCTGGTTGGCCTTCACGATCCCGAACGCACTCCGCGTATTGCTCGGCGAGGGCGCCGTGTCGGCGGCCTTCGTACCTGTCCTGACTGAAGCTCGTGAAAAAGAAGGTATGGAGCGCGCGCGCAAGTTCTTCGGCCGAATGACGGGCGCGATGTTCGTCATTCTGCTTCTCGTAACTGTGGCTGGCGTTCTGCTCGCGCCTTGGTTGGTCAAGCTATACGCGTGGGGTTTTCAAGATGTCCCCGGCCTGTTTCCGCTCACGGTATCGCTCACGCGGGCGGTCTTCCCGTACATCCTGCTGATGGGCCTAGCCGCGCTCGCGATGGGTGCCCTGAATGCAATGAAGCGCTTTGCCGCGCCTGCGTACGCGCCCGCTCTGCTGAACGTCGCTTTGATCGGCGCCGCGATCGGGCTCGCACCCATCATCGAGGAGCGGGGTCTTCCCGCGGTGATGGCACTGGCGATCGGCGCGTTGCTGGGCGGTCTGCTGCAGGTGCTCGCCCAAATGCCCTCGCTTCGGTCGGCAGGCCTGCTCGTCCGACCGCGAATCGATTTCGCAGACCCTTATGTTCGGAAATCGTTTCGTCTGATGGTACCCCTGCTTGCGGCGCTTGGCGTCTATCAGCTCAACATCTTGCTATCGCGTTTGTTCGCTTCGTTTCTTCCGACGGGAAGCGTGAGTTATCTCTACTACGGGCAGCGTCTCGCGGAGATTCCGCAAGGGATGTTTGCGTTGGCGATCGCTTCAGCCGCCCTTCCTTCCCTGAGCGAAGCGATCGCAAACGAGCGGAGCGACGAAGCGAAGCAAATGTTTCGTTATGCGCTTCGCCTTTCGCTGTTCATCGCCGTCCCGGCAACGGTTGCCCTGGTGGTCCTCGCGGAGCCGGCAGTCGCTGTCTTCTTTGGTCGTGGTCAGTTCGACATTCACGCCATGAAGGAGACGGCTCGTTCGTTCGTCTGGCAGGCGGGTGGAATCTGGGCAGTCGCTTCTGTGCGGACGGTCGTCCCGATGTTTCACGCGTTCAACGACACGCGCACGCCGGTCCTGGCGAGCGGGATCAATCTGATCGTCTTCGTCGGACTCAGTCTGCTTCTGATGGGACCGCTACAACATGCGGGCCTGGCACTGGCTATGACCGCTGCAGCGGTTGCCCAAATCGCCGCGCTGTTGCTCCTGCTAAGACGGAGAGCTGGGCCTCTGGGTCTAGGCGAGCTTCGCTCGAGCCTGGCCCGGGTGGTCATCGCCAGTGCGGTCATGGGCGTGGTCGCATGGGCAGGACTGAAGCTCGGCGATTGGAGCCTCGGAGGGAACGATCCCACCAACCTCATGGTGTTCGCGGGAACCGTCATCGCGGGTGCACTTGCCTACCTCGGGATGGCGACCGTGTTGAAGAGCCCCGAGCTGACCGACATCAGACGCGCATTCGGTCGTCAGAGATAGCGGGTCGGCGACAACCTCTGGTCTGGCTGCTACGCTGCTGGATTGCCGGTATGGACATTGTGGACGCGAAATTCATCAGCGGGGCGACCAACGTTGCCGACCTACCGGCGCCGGCTTTCGCCGAGATCGCGTTTGCGGGTCGGTCAAACGTTGGCAAATCCAGCCTGATCAACAACCTCGTCAAGCGCCGTAAGCTCGTTCGAACGAGCTCGACGCCCGGCTGCACTCGCGCGATCAACATCTTTCGTATCCGTCTCCGTGGTGACGCCGAGCTCGATTTCGTCGATCTGCCCGGTTACGGCTACGCCAACCGAAGCAAGGCAGAACGGCGCTCGTGGGGTCCGTTGATCGAGAACTTCCTCGAGGGTCGTCCTGGGCTTCGCGCGACCGAGGTAATCGCCGACGTCCGTCGCGGGCTCGAGCCCGACGATGTTCAACTTCTGGAGTTCCTGGACCACCTCAAGCTTCCGGCGATCATAATCGCCACCAAGCTCGACAAGCTCCCCAAAAGCAAACAAAAGCCCGCGCTACAGGCGTTCCGGAAGAAGGCCGGTCGACCGGTGCTCGGCTATAGCGCCGTCACCGGAGACGGCCGCGACGCGCTCTGGGACCGCCTGCTCCAAGCCGCAGCAATCTCCCCGCAAACGGGCTCCCCTCAGCGCCAGTAGCCCGGATACCAGGGGTGAATCGGTCCTTCGTCGGCACAACGAGGTCGGTCACTCGGCGAGCAATAGATGCGGACATGGAAGTGATTCTGATGCGGGTGCCCGTGGGATGGCTGGATCATGACCTTCGCCGCGCGGCGCCATACGACTGGATGCGCATGGCGTTTCTTGCCCTCTGCAAGCAGCCGCTTGCGAAGCTGTCGCGACACGAAGATGTACTGCACGCGCGCATCGCCATCGGCCACCAGTTTTGCAACGAGCTCCCAATTTCGAGCGTCGTCGAACCTCAGTCCGCTGCCAGGGCGGAGCGCCAAACCGTTCGCGCCGAACTTCGCGAAAGACTGAGGCACAAACGGTCGCCCACGAGGGTCGAGCATGTAGAACGCCAGGTCTGCGTCCCGACCGTTCTGATGTGACAAGTGGCCTCCGAGACGCCCACCGGTCCGGCTCGAGAGCTCACCTACGGACAGTCGTGCACCCGGTAAACGCCGCGCCACGCGATACGCGGCACGTTCGATGAGCTGTACCATTTCCCAGGTGCCGAAGAAGTGCCCGGCGCGAGCGTACTCATTCGTGTAACGCACGTAGCGCGACGGTCGCACTGGAACGCCGCGTGCCAACCGCCCCCGGGTGGTGAAGCCGATCGAACGACTGGTCTTGGGAATCGTGCGCGCATCCGGCCCCCGGGTGGGGTCGTGGGTGCCACTGGTGGTGTTCGCGTACGCCTCGTGGGACATGACGATTGCGAACAACGAAACCGCGATCGCGAGGGCGCGCCTCATTCATGCTTTGGTACTGATAACCCGCCGCGGGGACAAGATTTCGGCGATGCAACCCCGCCTCTGCGCGACCGCTACTCGTCGAGGTCGAGCTGGAGCTCCTGGCCAGGGTCACGGAGGCGCAGCTTGGACGGATCGCCCAACATGAGCGCAGGATCGGTCCCGGACTGAGACCCGCCGAGGTCGAGGTCCGGCGCGTCCAGGCCTCCGCCGGTAGCCGGCGCATCATCACCAAGCGCCACTGGACCGAGCGCCGCACCGACCTGCGCCCGAAGCGCCGCGCGGTCTTTGGCAGGCGCCAGCTCGAGCGCTTTCTGAATCTGGCGCCGAACCTCCTCGTAGCGTCCAGTCGACGCCAAGAGCTGCGCCGCGTGAAGTCGCAGCTTCCAGTTGTCGGGATGGCGTTCGATCGCGCGTTCGATGTATTCGAGCGCACGGTCCGTCTCGCCCTCCTCGATGAAGTACTGAGCCCAAATCAGGGGCAATGCGCTCGCATTGGGTCCAAATCGCTCGGCGTTTTCCAGAGACACTCGTGCGAGCTCCTTTTCGTCGGTCGCGAGTCGGATCATCGCCATGGCCAAGTGTGCCCTCGCGAATTCGGGTTCGGCCTCGAGTGCCGATGCTATTCGCTGTGTCGCCGTTTCAACCTCTCGCGTCGCCGCAGAAGTCTCGCCGTTCATCTCGAACAAGCTCGCCTGAGTGAGGTGCACCTGAGCCATGTTGACTTGTTGCGGTGCCTCCGGACGCAACTGCAGCGCCGACTCGACCTCTTTGATCGCCTCCTCGAACCCGCCACTCTCCATGAGGATGCTCGCGTGCACGTTACGGAGACCCGGAGAACGGGGATCCAACCGAAGTCCCTGCTGTGCCTTGGCGAGCGCGCTTGCTCGATCGCCACCATGAACGTTGGCATGGAGTGCGTTGGCGCCAAGCACCGCGGCCGCGACTTCGGTATCTTTGAGCACGCGAACGCGCGCCGCATCTGGTGGCTGGGTACGTCCACCGTAGGGATCGAGGAAGGTAGGCGCTCCCTCGCCTACCTCGTCCTCATAGACCGCAATGACGAAGTAGCCGAACGCACCGGACGGGTCAGGTGGGCTCCGGTCGCCCTCGAAACCCCACACCTCGGCTACCATGGTTGCATCGCCCCGCTCGCGGAGGGCCACCGTAGACAGGACGGCGATCTCGACAGGATAGAACATCGCTACCCCGGACCCTTCATCCAGTGCCTTGAGTGTCTCCACGGGGGAGTACACCGGGCGTGCGAGTGGCGTGTCGGCGGGCCAGGTATTTCCGTCGCGTCGGATCACGCGAGCGTGAATCTCCTCGACAAGAGCGGATGGCGAATCACCCGCGGGCTCGGCGAGCTCTGCGATCGATGCATCGACGACGAAGATGGAAGAAAGCGTATTGGGCTCGACTCCCGCGTGTTGCCCGTACCCGTCGAGCGACTTCGCATTCAAGGGGCGCAGCGGAGGCTCCTTCGTGTAGTCCTCTTGCAGCACGGTAGACCATAGGAAATACCCCGCCCCACAGGCACAAGCTGCAACGAGCGCTCCGATGAACCAGCGCGCCGAAGTGCTCCGTTGTGGTGCTTGGCTGGCTGCGCGAAGGGCCTCGACCCCATTCTTACGCATGCACTTTGGACATCGAGGCTTGCGCTCACCCTCGGCTTCGAATCGGTGATCGCAGTTGACGCAGAGATAACGAGCGCTCGTGACCTGCCCAGGCATACTTGTCATTTTCGATCTCTAAGGACTTGTAATTCTTCGTGTTATTTGGGGTGAACCTGTCCCCCGTCGGAACTCCAGGCATTGGGGGCTTCCCTTTTCGAAATCGCGACAGGTGGTGCCGCGGATCTCGTAAATGCTGCAGGCGTTCTCGTTATTCCCGGTTCCCAGGTGTACGCACGAACCGTCCGCGCGTGTGGCAAACGCCACCATGCTGAAGTGCCCCGGCTGAATCGCCTCGGCGATGTCGCCTCGCCCGAGACTCCGCCACCGAACCAGGTCCTCCGGTGGGATCAGGAGACGGCCATCGTGTCCGGTGCGACAACAGGCGCCGCAGGAAAGACAGTCTAGCTCGGTTTCGCCAGACATCGTGTCTACTCGCTGAACAGATTCTCGACGTCTGCCTTGGTGAGTCCCTTGAGCGGACTCCCCTCGGTCGAGAGCACACTCGAGACCAACTCACGCTTTTTCGCCGACAGCTCTAGGATCTTCTCTTCGACCGTGCCCTTTGCGATCAAGCGGTAGACGTTGACATTCTTGGTCTGTCCGATGCGATGCGCCCGGTCGGTCGCCTGGTCCTCGACCGCCGGATTCCACCAGGGATCGAAATGCACGACGGTATCAGCGCCCGTCAAGTTGAGCCCCGTGCCGCCCGCCTTGAGCGAAATTAAGAAGACCGGAACCTCGCTGTCATTGAAGCGATCCACGCGCTCGATGCGGTCCTTGGTCGAGCCATCGAGATATTCGTACGCCACGTCGCCCGAATCCAACGCCGCACGAATGTGGGTAAGCATCTGGACGAACTGACTGAACACGAGCACGCGGTGCCCGCCGTCGACCGCCTCGCTGACGATTTCGAGTAGCGCTCCCAACTTGCCGCTATCTTCGTCGCCGAAGTCTGTATCCGGGAGCTTCATCAACCGCGGATCGCACGCCACCTGGCGAAGCCTCGTCAACGCCGCGAGAATTTGGATCTGCGCGCGGCTCACTCCCTGCTTCTCGACCTCGCTCAGCACGCTCTTGCGGACCTCACGCAACACCTGCTTGTACAGCTTGGACTGATCCTCGCTCAGCGGGACCACCATGTCGTTTTCGATCTTCTCGGGCAGATCCTGCGCGACGTCTTGTTTCACGCGTCGCATCACGAACGGGCGAATCGTCGCTCTCAGCCGCGCAGCCGTTTCTTCATCGCCACGATCGATCGGGCGAGCCACCCGCTCCTCGAACGTCTTCAGCTGACCGAGCAACCCAGGCGACACGAAATCGAAAATGCTCCACAGCTCGCTCAGCCGGTTCTCGATCGGCGTCCCCGTCAGCGCCAACCGCCGCTCACTCCCGAGCTTCTTCGCGGCGCGCGCGGTATGGCTCAATGGGTTCTTGATGTGCTGCGCCTCGTCCAAGATCACGTACCGCAAATCGAGCGACTGGAGCAGCTCGTCGTCCCGGCGCAACAGCGCATAGCTCGTGATCATGACGTCGGCCTTTTCGAGCTCATCCTTGAGCTGATGGCGGTTTGGCCCCTGCCATACGACCGTCGACAGCGAGGGCGCGAACTTCTCGATCTCGCGTTCCCAGTTCGGGACGACGGAGGTCGGCGCCACCACCAAGTTGAGCTTTTGCTTTTCTTTGTTCTTGGCCCACAGGAGGAGCGCGATCGCTTGGACCGTCTTTCCGAGGCCCATGTCGTCGGCCAGGATGCCGCCGCTGTTGAGCTCGTGTAGGAACACCAACCACGAAAAACCGTCCTTCTGGTACGGGCGGAGCGTCGCCTTTAGGTTCCGCGGCTTTGGAATGCTCGGAATCTCGTCGATGTTCTCGAGCTTTTCGAAGAGAGCCGTCGCTGAAGACGAAATCTTGGCATTGGGAACGAGCCGCAAGAGATCGTTCACCCTTCCCGCCTGAGAGAGTGGAAGCTTGTCGCGGTTGGGGGCGCCAGCGTAGATCTCGGCCATGCGGGCCAGCACATCGCCGACCTGGTCCGGATCGACCGGCGCGAAGGTGCCGTCTTCGAGTTGCACGATTCGCCGACCATGTTCGAGACAAGCGCGCAGCTCGTTTTCGTTCACCATGCTACCGCCCGCTTCGAACGTCATGTCGAGGCTGAGCCAATCTACTCCGCTGGAGACACGCATCTGAGGCGTGACAGACTCGTCGCGAACCGTGACCTCGACCAAGTCGTCCGGAATGAAACGATCCCAATCCTCGGGCAAGGTGCCGAGACCCTCGGTCCAAAACCGAATCGCGTCGTCGCCCTCGGCTACGAGCTCTTCGCCGGACTCGTCCACCTCGAAGCCGAGGTTGAGGAGCTGCTGAATGCCGGCCATTTCGGCGCCCACGTCCCGCCGAACGACCCGCGGTCGCCCCCCCTCTTTGACCGGTGGCAGAAATGCCAGTGGAGACGGAAACTCGTCAGGCGGAATCTCGAACTCTTGATCGTTATAACCAACGTAGAGGCGAACTCGCGCGCCGATAATGTCGCCGTCGGCCTTCAGTCGAAAATGCGCTTTCGCATCCACCAGGTCTGCGATGGAGCTCAGGTCGGGAAGCGCCGCGCCGAGCGAAGCGGACACGCGCGGAATGTACTCACCCAGCAGACGAGGCATCTCGTCGTTGTTGTGGACCATCGCCGGCGACCGATAGAGGCGTTGCAACCAGGCTGGCGTGACGAGCTCGCTCACCGGGCGTGCCACGCCCTCGGTCGTGTCGATGTGCCAACCCGGGGTGCCTTCGAACCATGCCCCCGCGGAAAGCGGAAAGCGCCGGTTGTTGCTCTCGAGCACGAACACGACTCGCACTCGCAAGCTATCTTGGTTCGCACGGTCGAGCTCGATCTGCGGCTTGAGTGGCTCGTCGGTGAACCGAAGTTCCATCGACGCGGGCTCGAGCAACACGCGTCGGTTCTTGAGCAGGCTCATGATCTCAGCGGCGTCTTCGCCCCGAAGCTCCGCCGTGGCCGCCTGCGGGCGCGTCGTATGCCGAGCCAGGGCTCGAAAGAGCTGCCTCTCCTCGCTCGAGATCATGTTGAAGGACGAGAGCGCATCGCCGATGGGGACGGCACTCCGCGACCCTTCCAAGACCGGCGTCACCGTGATCGACGCCGGACGGACCGTCATCCGATACTCGAAATCGA
>CAJIBX010000228.1_pt1 | contig 33354 bp, 24 predicted proteins | sample 9199471 | NCBI WGS metagenome assembly CAJIBX01 (sample SAMEA7708317, study PRJEB35096) | sediment metagenome | biome: marine neritic benthic zone biome [ENVO:01000025]; feature: sediment [ENVO:00002007]; material: shallow marine sediment [ENVO:03000034] sea grass bed [ENVO_01000059] ...
CCGCGCCCTCGGCATCTTTTCGTATCGAGGAGTACGAGATCATCGGCGCAGAGGTGCTGTACGAAGCCCCTGGGATCGGGATCTCGGTCAATCGACTCGATCATCGAGGAAGTGTGAAATTCACAGGACCGAAGCAAGAGTGGGTCGCCGATACGACGGCCGCGGGTGTCACCGCGGCTCTCGCAGGGCTGAGCTACCTGAAGGATGCTCGCATCAAGGCCGACGTCGAAGCGGCGGTCGATACCGAACGGCAAAGCCTGCGGCTCGGAAGACTCGGCATCGCCGTAAACGAGCTCCCCATCGACGGGAATGGCGCGATCACGTGGACGGACGACACCGTGAATCTCGACCTTGCGTTTTCGTCACCTGAAGCCACGCCCGTCAAGAGCCTGATCTCAGCGATACCCAACGCGTACGCGGCGGACTTCAGCGGTCTTCAAGCGGGTGGCAGCTTCTCGTTCGACGGCTCGATCCAAGGTGCGCTCGGTCCCGAGGACGACGTGCCTCCGTTCGAGATCGCCGTTCAGCTCGACGACGGGCGGCTCAAGTACCCCGATCTACCGCTTCCGATCACCGACCTGAATCTCGATGCCAAAATCACCCACCCCGGCGGTCCGCTCAACAAGACGACGATTACGGTTTCCAGATACAGCTTTGTGGCTGGCAAGAGCCATGCATCGGGGCGCTTGTCACTTGCAACGGTGTTCGCCAGGCCACGCATCGACCTTCGGATGGACGGCAGGTTCGATCTCGCCGAGATCGCTCAGGCCTACCCGATCGGCGACGACGAAACGCGGGGCGTATTCGAGGCTGACGTCGAGCTTCTCGCGCAAGGGGACGTGCTCAAGAAGCTCACCGGCAGTGTGAATGTGACCGATGTGACCTACCGCAGCGACGTGCTTCCGGAGGTACACGTGGCGTCTGCCAAGGCGACGCTCACGCCGACTTCAACTCGGATCGACGAGCTGGTCGCGACGACGGGTTCGAGTGATTTGTCTGTCACTGGGACACTGTCACCCGTCACGACCCTCCTCGCGGACGACGAGAAAGTAGCCGGCGTGCTCGCGCTGAAATCCGGCAAGTTGGTGGTCGAAGACTTCGCGGGCGACGGGGCGGGCGACTCCTCCGGCGCGAAGATTCCGGCCGACATCGACCTCAGGATCAAAGCGGACATCGCTGAGCTCGTCTACGAAGACACTTCGCTTTCGGACGTCACAGGGAGCGCGGTCATCAAAGACCAAACGATCACACTCAAACAGGTGAGCGCAAAGTCGCTCGGCGGTGTGCTCAAGGTCGATGGCACGGTTGCGACACCCGACGACGCCGCATCGTCCTTTGACCTTCGCTACAAGCTCAAAGACGCGAAATTTCAAGAGGCGTTTGCGGCACTGAACAGCTTCAAGCGCCTTGCACCGATCACCCAGTTCCTCAGCGGTAGGTTCTCGACCGGGTTGAAGATGAAGGGGAACCTCGGACAAGACATGATGCCCGATCTAGCGACGCTGGGCGGGGGAGGGTTCTTGGAGGCCGTCGACAGCACACTCGAAGACTTCAGGCCCTTACAGGTGCTCTCGGAGGCGCTTCCGACCATTCCCCCCAAGTTCGACTTCAGGAAGGTCAAAACCCGCTTCGCCATCGAAAATGGCGCGGTCAACGTGAGAGAGTTCCCGGTCACGGTGAAAGGAGTGCCGCTTCGGATCAGCGGAAGCCACGGGCTCGATCAACAGATGAAGTACTTCGTCAAGGTGCAGGTGCCGATGAAAGAGCTCGAGGCGTCGGCAGTGGCAAAGAAGGTCAAAGCCATGGGCCTCGACGTGGGGCGAGCGACCAAGCTGGATGTCACCGCAAGAGTCACCGGAACGATCAAGTCACCATGGGTGGAGCTCGATATCGATGCTCCCGAGCTCCAGCAGGTCGTCGAGGAAGCCGTGGAGGAAAAGGTCGATGAGGGGCGCGACACGGCGAAGGAAGAGCTTTCCAAGCAAGCGGAAAAGCTTCTCGCAGACGCTCAGAAACGTGCGGATCAGATTCGCGCAGAGGCCAGGCGAGCTGCCGCGAAGATACGCAAGGAGGGCAAGGCCAAGGCCGCTCGGATCGAGAAGCAGGGTGGGGACAATCCCTTGAAGCAGTTCGCCGCGAAGCAGTCAGCCGATGCGCTGCGCCGAGAAAGCAGGAAGAGCGCCTCACAGCTGGTCAAAGAGGCGGACCAGCGCGCCGATCAGGTCATGCGCGAGGCCCAAAATCAGGCGGCGCGGTTGCGCTAGGCCGCCTTCTTGGGGAGAGGGAGCGCGAGCGTTTCGAGACGCTCGCCGAAGCTCTCGTTGGCCGCGGAATAGAAGGCCACCTCGAGCGCATCGAAGTCTACGATCACGAACGACTGCTCGAACTTCTCGTATACAGTTCCCACGTTGATCACCACTAGGCCCGGAAACTCGCGAACCATCCTCTCGTGCGTGTGCCCACAGACCATGAAGTCGATATCCGGTCGGAGCATCAGCTCGCGAAGTGCCGGGATGTCCTGCAAGCCGTAGCCGCGGGTGTCTGGCCTCAGCATGGATTCGTCATCTTCGCCGACGCCATGGCACAGCATCATCACTCCGGCAGGAGTCTGGTAGAGGCGAACCGCCGGTAGCGCGGCGAGGAACCGACGCGTCCGATCGGACACTTGGTGCGTTGCATTTTCAAGGGAGCGTTTCTCGCCCGCCAAGAGCCAGCGCTCATGGTTTCCCGCAACGCAATCCACGCCGCGCTCGTCGAGCAATCGGCAGGTGAGATCCGCGTCACCCGGCCCATCGACCACGTCCCCGACGCAAAGAATGGCGTCAAGGTCGGATTCGGCCAGGGCGTCCAACACCCGCTCCAGCACATCTGCCTGGCAGTGCACGTCGCCGACGACTCCCACTCGACCGAGCTGGGCTGGCGTTTCGTTCACGAACCCATCGTACGGGCATTCGGCGATTCGCGCCAAGACCTGGTCGACGTCACGGAGCTGGTGTACACACAGCCCATGCTAGACCTTCGCTTTGTGAGCGAAAACCTCGAGGCCGTGAAAGCGGGGCTAGCCCGTCGAGGCTTCGCGGACGCGAGCTTGCTCGACCGGCTCGGGCAGCTGGCGGCCGAGCGGCGCGAGCTGATTGTCGAGGTCGAGTCGCTTCGGCAACAGCGAAACGAGGCAAGTGAAGCGATGGGTCGAATCGCCGACAAGAAGTCCAAGGAGTTCGAAACGAAGCGGGAGAGCCTTCGAGCTGTGGGCGACCAGATCAAACGAGGTGAAACGAAGCAGCAGGAGATCGAGTCCGAGCTCGCCGGCATCTTGCTCAACCTTCCCAACCTCCCGCACGCCTCGACCCCAGACGGTGTTTCTGAGTCTGATAACGTGCATGTGCGCACTTGGGGCGACAAACCGGCTTTCGATTTCGAGCCCAAAGACCACTTGGATCTCGGCGTCGCACTGGGCATCATCGATCTCGAGCGTGCCTCCAAGATCAGCGGCTCGCGATTCGTCGTGCTCCGGGGGGCGGGCGCCCGTCTGGAACGCGCGCTGATGCAGTTCATGCTCGATGTGCACACCGAAGAGCATGGCTATGTGGAGATCTGGCCGCCGGTGCTCGTCAAAGACAGCGCGATGCAGGGCACGGGACAGCTTCCCAAGTTCGCGAGCGACGCGTTTCGCATCGCGAAGGATGCCGAGTGGGAGGCGGTCGCCGAGGCTGCGGGGCACGACTTGTACTTGATTCCAACTGCCGAAGTGCCGATCACCAATCTCCACGCCGACGAGATCCTCGCCGAAGATGATTTGCCGGTTGCTTATACTGGGTACACTGCCTGCTTTCGCAGCGAGGCGGGTAGCTACGGCAAGGACACCCGTGGGATGATCCGCGTTCATCAGTTCGACAAGGTCGAGCTGGTGCGGTTCTGTCACCCGGAGCAAGCCGAGAACGAGCTGGAAACGCTCACCGCCCACGCCGAATCCATACTTCAACGACTCGGCCTGCACTACCAAACGGTCCAGCTCTGCGCAGGCGATATGGGCTTTGCAGCGCAGAAGTCCTACGACCTCGAGGTCTGGCTCCCGACGCAAAACGCCTACCGCGAGATCTCGAGCTGCTCCTGGTTTGGCGACTTTCAGGCACGGCGCATGAAGGCTCGCTTCCGACCGGCGCCCAAGGGCAAGCCACAGCTGGTGCACACGCTCAACGGCTCCGGGCTTGCGATCGGCCGAACGCTGGTCGCGATCCTGGAGCAGCATCAGCAGGCTGACGGAAGCGTTCGCATTCCCCAAGCGTTGCAGCGGTACATGGGCGGTGCGAAAGCGATCAGCCCCGCGTAGGCATGCCAAAGCTCGACATTCAGCAGCACGTTCCACTCGCGCCTTTGACTACCCTCGGCCTGGGCGGACCGGCACGATATTTCGTCAGCGTTCGCAGTGAGAGCGAGATGACGGACGCGTTCCGTTGGGCGGAGGTGCGCGGGGTTCCGGTCGAGATCCTGGCTGGTGGGTCCAACGTGGTCGTGCCGGACGAGGGATATCCAGGGCTAGTGATCCACGTCGAGCTGCGGGGTTGCTCGATCCGAGACGACGGCCTGGTCCGGGTGAGCGCCGGCGAGCCCTGGGATCCGGTCGTGCAGCGAACCGTGGCCGCAGGTCTCGCAGGTTTCGAGTGCCTGTCCGGGATTCCCGGCTCTGTTGGTGCGACGCCGATTCAAAACGTGGGCGCCTACGGTCAGGAGGTCGCGAACACCGTCCTGGCGGTCAAGGTGCTCACCACGGACAAGCTCGAGACTGCTGAGCTGGGTCCGGTCGAATGCGAGTTCGCGTATCGCGACAGCGTTTTCAAGCGCCATCCCGGGCGATGGGTCGTGTTGGAGGTGACCTTTCGGCTTCATCCTCGCGGCACCCCGACCCATCACTACCCTGAGCTTGCCAAAGCCGTCGGACGAGCGCCGACTCTTCTGGACGTTCGCGACGCGGTGCTCACTCTTCGAAGGCGTAAGTCGATGGTGATCGAACCAGGAGACCCGAACCGTCGCAGCGCGGGCTCCTTCTTCTTGAATCCGGTCGTATCGAATCAAGAAGCCGACCGCATCGAACAGACCGCGATCGACGAAGGCCTCGTCGAGCGGTCCTCCGATATGCCACGCTACCCGGTCACGGCAGAGCATTCCAAGCTCGCTGCGGCATGGCTGATCGAGCGAGCCGGGTTCGCCAAAGGCTTTCGTCGAGGCGCCGTAGGGATCTCCTCGAACCACGCGCTCGCGTTGATCCATCATGGGGGCGGTACCTCGGCCGAGCTTCTGTCCCTAGCCGGCGAGATCCGTGAACGCGTCGCGGACCTTTTCGGCGTCACGCTTGGGCAAGAGCCGCGAATCCTCGGTCAGCCCTCGGCCTGAGCCTCCGCGCCGTCCTCGCCCTCTTCGCCTTCTTCGGCTTCGTCCGACGAGTCCGCCACCGCCCCATACATCGCCTCGGCGATCTTGTAGGCGCTCAGCTCGAGTGTCTCGAGCGCGTCACGAATCGCGATCGCGTCACCTTCCTCGATGTGTTGTTTCAACGCGGCGATGTCCATCTCGACCTCGTTGGTGACTGCCTCGGGGACGAGCTCACGGCATTCCTCAACCGCGCGTTCGCTGCTGTACAGCAGTGCTTCGGCGGCGTTCTTGAGCTCGGCAAGCTCTCGACGCTTTTCGTCGCTCGCCTGATACTGCTCTGCCTCGCCGATGATGCGCTCGATGTCTTGTTCCGAGAGCCCGCTCGAAGCCACGATGCGCACCGACTGCTCTTTACCCGTTCCCAGGTCCTTGGCATGGACGTGAACGATGCCGTCTGCGTCGATGTCAAAGTTCACTTCGATTTCGGGGACGCCACGCGGCGCGGGGGGAATGGGGGCGAGCTCGAACTTCGCGAGCGATTTGTTGTCCGCGGCCATCTCGCGCTCGCCTTGCAGAACGTGGATCGGTACGAAGTTCTGGTTGTCGATACTGGTGGTGAACACCTCTTTGGTACGTGTGGGGATGGTCGTATTTCGTGGGATCAACGAATGAAACACGCCCCCGCCCGTCTCGACACCGAGGCTGAGGGGCGTCACGTCGAGCAAGAGGACTTCTTCGACCTCGCCAGTCAACGCCGCCCCCTGAATCGCTGCCCCGACAGCGACGACCTCATCCGGATTGAGACCCTTGTGAGCTTTCCTGCCAAAGAACTCTTCGACCTTGGTCTGTACCAGGGGCATGCGGGTCTGGCCGCCCACGAGAAGCACCTCGTCGATGTCCGAAGTCTTGACGTTGGCGTCCTTGAGCGCCTGCTTGCAGGGTTCGAGCGTTCGGTCGATCAGCTCGGAGACCAGGATCTCGAGCTCGCTTCGCTTGACGGTCGTCTCGAGATGCTTCGGCCCTGTGGCATCGGAAGCGATGAATGGCAGGTTGATCTCCGTTTCGAGCGATGTGGAGAGCTCGTGTTTGGCCTTCTCGGCTTGTTCTTTTAGGCGTTGTAGCGCGACTCGGTCCTCACGGAGGTCGATCTCCGTCCTCTCTTGAAAACGACGAGCGAGCTCCTGGACCAGGATGTTGTCGATGTCTTCGCCGCCGAGATGGGTGTCGCCCGAGGTCGATTTGACGCTAAACACGCCTTCCGCGATCTCGAGAATCGAGATGTCGAACGTGCCGCCTCCGAGGTCGTACACCGCGATGCGCTTGCCCTCTTTGTGATCGAATCCGTAGGCCAGCGCGGCAGCGGTCGGCTCGTTGATGATGCGCCGCACCTGCAGGCCGGCGATTTCGCCTGCGGCCTTGGTCGCAGAGCGCTGAGCGTCGTCGAAGTAAGCCGGAACCGTGACGATTGCCTCGACGACTTCTTCTCCGAGATAAGACTCGGCGACGTCTTTCATTTGCTGGAGCACCATCGCTGAAAGCTCGGGAGGCGAGTACTCCTTGTCGGCAACCGAGATCCAGGCGTCGCCTTTGGAGTTCTCGATGATCCGGTAGGGGACGGAGGCGGCGTGCTTCTTGGCGATGTCTGAATCAAACCGAAGCCCCATGAGCCGCTTGATCGCGTAGACAGTGCTCTCCGGGTTCGTCACCGCCTGTCGTTTTGCGACGCTCCCGACTCGGCGCTCACCATCCTTCGAGAAGGAAACCACCGAAGGCGTGGTCCTGTTCCCCTCGCTGTTCGGAATGACGACCGGCTCCTTATTGTCGACGAACGCCACGCAGGAGTTGGTCGTGCCCAGGTCGATTCCGATAACTTTGCTCATGTCCCCACGTGACCCTACTTACGGCGAGTGTATCACTACCCCACGCCCGATTCCTCGTTTCCATCCTCATCAAAGAAGAGGACGCCCTCGTCGGAAGGGTCTTCCTCTGTTGTTTGCTTCCCAGTGGGAGGTCTTGCAACCAGCACCATCGCGGGACGCAGCAGTCGGTCGCCCAACATGTAGCCGGGTACAGCCTCGGAAATGATCGTTCCCGGTGGATGCTCGTCGGTCTCCATTTGCTGCATTGCGTCGTGGATGGTGGGGTCGAAGGGCTCTCCGACACTCTTGATACGCGTCAGTCCAAGCCGGTTCGCGACATCCTCGAAGCCGCGCAACACCATCTTCACTCCGTCGGCGACCGCGGCGACGTCATCTGCCGACCTCGCGGCGTGGGCAGCTCGCTCGAGGTTGTCGATGATCGGCAACAACTCACGGAGCGTGTCTTCCTTGGCCCGATGGAGGGCGTCTTCGAGCTCACGCCGCGTACGCTTGCGGAAGTTCTCGTAATCCGCGGCGACACGGAGCAAGCGGTCTTTGAGTTGGTCCCGATCTTGGCGAAGCGCGTCCAGGGTTTCTGGGCCGCTTTGTTCGCTCGGCGGTGTTTCTGAAGCCGTTTCCCGTCGATCATCACCGACCGAAGCCGCGGTATCGTTTCCGGGCTCGTGCGATTTGCTCAGGTCGTCTTCAGTCACTTCTCTCCCCAAGAAAACTCAGCGTTCACGGAAACCTAAGCATATCCCCAACCGCCGACAACGGCCGCTATTTGCCCTCGTCCGTGGGACCCTTTAGGCCGTGCCCCGTCAGCAAATCGCCAAGGATTTCGGCGGTGAACCCGACCAGCGGCACGAATCGCGGGTAGTCCATCCTGGTGGGACCGACGATTCCAACGCTTCCTCCTGCCGCGCCGCCTTGGGCATAACTGCTCGAAATAACGCTGATATCGTCGATGTCCTGGAGGTTGGTCTCCGCGCCGATGAGCACCGTGACGCCCTGAGAATCCAGGGTCTGGTCTAGAAGCTGAAGCAGATGTTCTTTTTCTTCGAAGGTGCTGAGATAGCGTCGGATCTTGCCGGTATCCATGAATTCCGGGCGGCTGAACAGCTCGCCCTGACCCTCGATCAGCACGGGTCCGCGGTGTGTGGAGCTCTCGACCGCCGCCTCGACCATCTGCTCGGCCTGCCGTCGCAGAAGCTCGTAGCGGCCTCGTTCGATCTCGACTCGCTCCGCGAGAACGTCACGGATCTGGTGCAGTGTTCTCCCGGCGACCAACTCGTTGACGTAGTTGTTCACCCGTTCGAGCTCGGCCGCCTCGATGGTCCGGGTCAGTTGAATGACCCGGTTCTCGACGGAGCCCGAACGTCGGACCAACACGACCAGAACCTGGTCGGCCTGAAGCGGAATGAAACGAAGCTGATCGAGCACGGCCTCGGCGGTCGCCGCCGTGGTGATGACCGTGGCCGCTCCGGTGAGGCTACTGAGCAGCTGGCCTGTCTCCTTCATCACGTCGGCATGGGGCCCGAGGCTTCTCAGCCGGGAGAGCACGGCCTGTCGGTGAGTGTCGGAGATCTCCTCGGCCACGGCCATCGCGTCGACGAAACACCGAAAACCGAGGTCCGTGGGGACTCGCCCTGCGCTCGGGTGGGGCTGGTGGACGAAGCCTGCCTCCACCAGATCGGCCAACACGTTGCGAATGGTCGCCGAGGAAAGGGCGATGCCATATCGACGCGCGATGGTCCTCGAGCTGACGGGCCTGCCCGTCGTGATGTACTCGGTCACGAGGGCGAAGAGGATCTGGCGACTCCGGTCGGTGAGCTCGATGGGCACACGCAAAACCTAGAAGCGGATAACTTCGCCTGTCAAGCCGGGCACGCTGGGAACTTGGCCGTTTTCCGGGGGTATGCGCAGACTCGGGCCCATGGGTCATCTCGGCCAAACGACTGCCTGGCTCCTGCCATTCTTCTTGTTGGTCCTGGCTCTGATCGCCGTGCCCGTCCTGGTGATGGATGACCGGGGGCTTCCCCGGTACAAGGCGCTTCGCGCAGAGCTCAAGGAGTACGAGTCCGCCAATCGTGAGCTTGGCGTTGAGGTTGAGCGTCTCAAGCAAGAGATCGATGCACTCAGGGCCGACACCGATACAGTCGAGCGCATTGCCCGAGACGAGCTCGGGATGGTCCGCGAAGGCGAGTTGATCTTCCAGTTTCCTGACGCCCCATGACAGCCTTGGTCCACGCCGCACTTCACCTTCGCCGGACAGCACGGGCAGGAGTCGGCTATGCGGTTGCGGCGCTCATCGCGGTCGCGACCCTCTTCGGGGTTTTCGCCGATCCTGTCGAACCGTACACTCCTCAGATTGCGTTTGGTCTCGGGTGGGCCCTCGCGATGGCTTGGAAGTTGGCTCCGAGATCGCGAGCCGCGGATACGCCCTCCGTCGAGCTAGACCTCGGCTTGCTGCTCTTGGTTGCGGTCTACGCCGTGGTGCAGCTCGCCGGTGGCCTCACGAGCGACCTGTACCCGTTGGTCTATATCGTCGTGGCCTTCTTTGCGTCGTTCTCCGCCACCATGGTCAGCAGCCTGCTGGTTGGGGTGGCTATTGCGCTCGAATCGGGCTTGTACTTCTTCACGGAAGGGCGAACGGAGCTACGCCCTTTTGCCATCCACGTGGGATTCATCGTGTTCTTTGGCGCACTGAACTTCCTGCTCACGCGCGTGGAGATCGCCCGTGTTCGCGATCGTTCGAAAAGGGAGTTGGCGCAGCAAAAGGAGCGAGCGCGGAACGAGTCCCGCTTGTTTCGCCTCGTGACTCCAGCCTCGTCGGATGCCCCCAATGAGGAGCGTCTCTTCGAATCGAGCGTCGACGAAGTGCACCACGCCCTCTACCACATTCTTCAGCTGCTCCACCGAACGGTCGACCTCCATACATGCGTATTGTTGATTCCGTCGGAGACCGACGGCCGTCTGCATATTGCCGAGCTCGTCACCGCGAGCGACGACATCGCAAATGGTCCTTTTGGTGTCGGAGGCGGCGCTGTCGGGGCCGCCGTCAAGCGCGCGATGGTGACCAATCTCCAGCATCTACGTCTTGGGTATCGCGGCATTTGCTACTACCGCGGTCCATCGGTGGTGCGTTCGTTCATCGCCGTCCCCGTCATCGAACGCGATCAACTCCGCGCGGTGCTTTGCGCAGACCGCGTCGAGGACCGTCCGTTCGACGCGAAAGAGGAGGACATCTTACGGAACGCCACGGGGCATATCCTCCGGGCGCTCGAGAACGAACGGGTTTTCGTGCAGCTCGAGCGCTCGAAACGAGAGCAAAGCATCTTGTATCGATCGTCTCAGGCGCTCGGGACGGCGGTGAACCAAGACGCGGTCATGGAGGCGGGGCTTCAAGCCGCCAAAGAGATCGTCCCGTACGATTTTGCGGCGCTGACGGAGTACCAACCAGCTCACAGGCGTCACGCCATCCGACGGGCGATCGGGGAGCAGGCCGACCGTTTTCGAGGTCTCACGTTCCGTGACAACGCGTCCTTGACCGCAATGGTGATCAAGAATCGGCACTATCTCCCTTATCGCGGCGATTTCGATCCCCAGCAGCAGGTGCTGTTCACTCGGCGGGCCAACCTCAAAGCGATGAGCTCGGTGCTGGCAATGCCATTGATCGTTCGTGAGGAGCCGATCGGCACTCTCGTTCTGGCCGCGCACCGATCCGGAGTATTCAGGGATTCGGTTCGGGGCACGCTGCAGGTACTCACCAACCAGCTCGCGGTCGCTTTGGCCAACGCGGCTGCGGTGAAGCGACTCGAGGAGATGGCGACGACCGACGGCTTGACCGGATGCCTCAACAAACGCGCCTTCATGGATGAAATGGAACGCAAGCTCGCGGCCGCGCATCGTTTCCGCCGCAAGCTCTCGTTGATCGTCACCGACTTGGATCACTTCAAGTCGATCAATGACACCTACGGCCACGCGACGGGTGATCGTGTAATCCGAGAGATGGGCGGGCTCTTACACGCCATGAAGCGCGAGACCGACGTGGTGGGTCGTTTTGGCGGTGAAGAGTTCTGCATCCTCTGTGAGGAGACCGACACACGTGGCGCAAGGCAGCTCGCGGAACGCCTGAGGCAAGCCGTCGAGGAAACCGAGCTCCCGACCGAGCTGGGTGCCCTCCGCGTCACCGCGTCACTCGGAGTTGCGACCTTTCCCGATCATGCGCACAGCGCGGCCGACCTCTTCGAGACCAGTGATCGAGCGCTCTACCAGGCGAAGCACGGTGGTCGCAATCAGGTTCGGAGCGCCTAAGCGCGAGGAGCGCGGGTGAGCTCGGTGGTCGTCGGGTCCATCATCCACTGAAGGGCCCCTCCGTCGTTGGCGAGCTGAACCAGGCACGCGGCTCCCGCACTGAACCCCGGAAAAGTGGCCATGCCGCAAAGCTGCCCGGCGAGAACGCGAACCTTGGGCATGTGGGAGACGAGCACGATGAGGTCATCTTCGCTCCCGTGGGAAAGCGGCTCCAGTGCTTCGTCGATGCTGCCGTAGTCCGTCGAGAGCGGCGGATGCACTTCCACAGGCCCGTGGAAGTCGGGGTGGGAAGCCGCCAGGAGCTCGGCCGTCTGCACCGCGCGAACCAGCGGGCTCGTGTAGATGCAAGCGTAGCGAAGACCGATCGCGCCCAAGGCCTTGCCCACTCGCTCGGCCGTCATCCGTCCGGCGTTCGTCAGCCAACGCATGTCGTCGCTTGGCGCTGTGCGCATATCGACAGCTTCGGCATGGCGTACGACCAGAACCTGCATGCGGGAAGTGTAGCGGTTTTCAGTCGGGAAGCTCTCGGTGGGCGGTTACCGCGAAAGATTCCTCGGGCGCGAGCACCAACGTACGCCTTGCGTAGACCCCGAACCAGAGCAAGCCGGCGCCGTACCAGATCGCTGCTCCGATCACGACCTTTTGATACACCGGGTCTACGACGAAGAGCGCCACTAGAGTGACCAGTGCGATGACCAGCGCGATCACCGCGCCCGGAACGCCGAACGGACTTCTGTACGGTCGGTCGATGTTCGGCAGGCGCGCTCTTAGTAGGAGAAACGAAAGCATCTGAAGAGCGTATGAGATCACCGCGCCGAACACGGCCATGTTGAGGAGGACCGCGCCCACGGGATGCGCGGGTCCGAGGAGATGGATCGTGTACGCGGCGCCGTAGCCGAGGACCGCCCCTGAGACGAGTGCAACGTGCGGTGTATGACGTGTCCGATGGGTGAGCGACAGCCACCTTGGAAAGTAGCCCGCCCGCGACAGCGAGTAGATCTGTCGTCCATACGCGAAAATGATGGTGTGAAAGCTCGCAACGAGTCCCGTGACCGCGACCAACGCCAGAGCCTTCGCTCCGAGGCCGTCGCCGAAGATCGTCTTCAGTCCTTCGAACAAGGGCTCATCCGATCGCCCAAGGACCGCGGCTCCAGGTGCGATACCCGAGTTGAGAAAGAGCGTCAGGAAGGCCGCGACGACCAGCGTGAGCAAGCCGTAAAGGATGCCCTTGGGAAGGTCTTGTTGCGGCGCGTGAGATTCCTCTGCGGCGAGCGGTAGTTCCTCGATGGCCAAGAAAAACCAAATCGCAAATGGAAGCGCCGATAGAATGCCGAGCTCTCCTCTTGGGAACCACACGCTACCGCCCGGATCGGGTTCGATGTTGAGCGCGTGTGCCTGCAGATCGAAGTGCGGGAGCGCTCCGATCCAGAACACGATGAGGATTCCGAGCGCCAGCGCCGTGATCAGCACCGTGAAGCGAAAGCTGATCTCGGTCCCGAGTACGTTTAGGCCAACGAATGCGCCGTAGCAGACCAGCCACCACAAAGGCTCCCAGCTATTCGGCGTGCCGAAGATCGCGCCGAGGTAGCCACCGATGCCGACGACGATCACCGCGGGTGTCAGGATGTACTCCATATTTTCGGCTAGGCCCGTCACGTACGCGCCCCAGGGGCCCATCGCCGAGCGTGCGAATGAATAGGCGCCCCCGGTGTGGGGGAGCGCGGCGCTCATCTCTGCCACGCTGAAACACAGGCCGAGGTACATCGTGGTGATGATCACCGTTGCGACCAACAGCCCACCGAAGCCGCCCGCGTCGAGACCGAAGTTCCATCCGAAGAAGTCGCCTGAAATCACCGCACCGACGCCCAGCGCCCAAAGGGACCAAACGCGGGCGTATCGGCGAAGCTTGCGTCGATGAAAGTACGAGTCCTCGACGTCGTTGTAAGCGACCCCCTCCGGTCCTTCAGTCATGGGGCGGGAGTCTAGTCGCGATCGCAACCGGACTTCCAGCGAACGGCCCACTTGACACGGGCCAAGCGGACAGTGAGGGTTCCCCGCATGTTGGCGATAGACCTAACCGGCAAGCGAGCGTTCGTCGCGGGCGTCGCCGACGACGCCGGGTACGGCTTCGCGATTGCAAAAGCGCTGGCGGAGGCAGGCGCCGCGGTCTGCCTCGGGACGTGGCCACCGGCGTTGGGGATCTTCGAGACGCTGCTCCGCCGGGGCAAGCTCGATACCTCGCTCACCATGAAGAATGGCGAAAAGCTCGAGTTTGAGCGCATCTATCCGCTCGACGCCGAATACGACACACTCGAGGCCGTCCCGACCGAGGTGCGGGAAAACAAGCGCTACAAGGATCGGGGCGACTTCAGCATCGGCGGCGTGGCGGCACGGCTTCGTAGCGACTTCGGCGAGCCCTGCCTCGACATCGTCGTTCACAGCCTCGCCAATGGGCCCGAAGTTCAGCGCCCGTTAATCGAGACGAGCCGTGCCGGATACCTTGGCGCACTGAGCGCGAGCTCTTACTCGTTCGTGTCACTAGTCCAGCGCCTAGGACCGCTCGTGCGCTCCGGTGGCGCCTTCCTCGCCATGTCGTATCTCGCCGCCGAAGGCGTCGTGTCCGGCTACGGAGGCGGCATGTCCTCGGCCAAGGCGGCGCTCGAGAACGACACTCGCTTGTTGGCGTTCGAGGCGGGCCGAAAATGGGGCCATCGCATCAACGCGATTTCGGCCGGCCCATATGCCTCACGCGCAGCATCTGCGATCGGTGTGATCGAGAACATGATCGAGTACTACAAGATGAACGCACCGCTCCCTGAAGAGCTCTCCGCGCACGAAGTGGGTCACGCGGCGGCGTTCCTTTGTAGCCCCCTGGCAAGCGGAATCACCGCGACTGTTCTGCACGTCGACAAGGGGTATCACTCCATGGCAGCGGCCGCAGACATCGCGGGCGTCGTCGAAAAGACGCTCAAATAGGCGGTCAGGCGGCGGCGACAGGCCGGTGCACTGTCGGACGGATCGTGGCCGCGCGTTCGACTACCTGGAGCTCCGCGGTCAGCTCGCGCTCGACATATGCGCGGTGTTGCGTCCACGGGCTGAGCGCGCGCATCACGGATCGCGCGGTGGGTAGGCGTCGGTGCAGCACGCGTTCGAGCAAGTGGGCGACGACTCGCTCCATGTCGTCGCAGACGTGCATCGCCATGGAGCCCACCATGGGAGCATCCTCACAGATGATCCTCCTAAGGATCGTGTTTACGTCGGTGCCTTGGAACGGTAGGCGACCGCTGAGCATTTCAAACAAAGTGACGCCCAACCCAAAAACATCGGCTCTTGCATCGACGCTCGGATCACCCGATGCCTGCTCGGGCGACACATAGTTCGGAGTTCCGTAGACGCGTCCCCGTTCGCGCTCTCTTTCGTCACAAGGCGCGGTCGCCGCCGCGCACACCCCAAAATCGAGCAGATGAACTTCGAGGGTACCATCTCGGCCACGATTCAACAGGATGTGTTCCGGCTTCACGTCGCGGTGGACATAACCGGTGCGATGTACCGAGTGGAGAATCGACGCAACGGCGGTCGCGATCACCGCAGCCTCGTCCGAGCGGAGCATCCGTCGCCGCTTCAACAGGCTAGACAGACTTTCGGAGCGCATGTACTGCATCACGACGTAGGGGGTGCCGTCGGCGAGGTCGCCATGATCGATGACAGGTACGATTCCAGGGTGGAACACGTTTCGGGCCACTTCGACTTCGCGCCGCAATCGACGCGCTAGATCTGGATAGTGCGCGTACGTTGGCCGAAGCGTCTTCACGACTACCGTCTCGAGCGTTGCAAGCCGCTCCGCCTCGAACACGAGGCCCGTGCCGCCCGACCCAATCGTCGCGCCAATACGATAGCGCCCGTCTAGAATCGTCCCACGCAGCTCTGCCCGCTCGTCAGAGACCATGGCGCGAACATCTTCGCTCGCGCATCTCGGGTCAAAAAAACGGCCGGCTCGCGCCCACCCTAGAGCTACGCGGAGCCGACGAAGGCGCGAATGGTGTCGTGCTCGTCGTATCGGTGCTGGTAGTTGGTGGCGCGTCGAAAAGCAGCGCTGTCCACGACGATGGGATACTTCATGTGATCGACCGCACCCTTTGGAAGCGTCGGGAGTCCAAACCGGCCTAGTGTGAGGTTCATGAGCATCTCTGGGACCGGAAGGGCGTGCCGACCAGTTTCCTTGATCACGGTAGAGAGTGGGATCGGCGGGGGACCAGACACGTTGTAGACGCCGTGGAGCTTTCGCTGTAGCGCCGCGATGACCGCGTCCGCCGCATCGCTCTCATGCATGAACTGGAAGAGTGGGTCGTAGCCCAAGATCATCGGTACTCGCGGGCCCCGAAGAAAGGTCGCGAACGTGCCATGCTTCTGCGGTCCGAGCGTGTAACACATGCGCAAAATGCATGTCGCGATCTCGGGGTGACGCCAAAGTGCAGAACCCGCGTAGAGGTCTGCTGCAACCAGGTCGGCAAGCTCGGGAAACGTCTGGGCCGACATGGGCGGCTCGTCCTCGGTGTGGTAGAGCGGCGCATCCGGCGCGGCCCCGTAGTACGTGTGACGCCCTACGAAGACCGCCTGCTGCACTCCATAACGATGGCAGTGTTCGATCAGCGCACGCGTACCGTAAAGATTGATCCGATATCGGTCGGGGTTGGATTCGACGAGATGCGTGACCGTCGCCATGTGGATCACGGCTTGCGGGCGCCGTGTCCGAAAGACATCTTCGGCTGGGCGCTTTCGGACATCTGCTTGGACGACCTCGATCGCCTTTGGGGCGTTCGGCCACGGCCTGCGGTCGATACCGAGGACTTGGTGGCCCCTTTCCACCAATCGGCTGCCCACCAGCCGTCCTAGGACGCCCGAAATTCCGGTGATGAGCACCTTCATGGTGTGCCTACGATATTCCACATGGGTTGTGGTCGACTAGGAGTTGTCATCGGCCTTTCGAATTCCAAGCGCTTTCATCTTCTTGTACAGGTGACTCCGTTCGAGGCCTAGGCTGTTCGCGGTCTTTGTCACGTGCCCCTGGTGGTGTTCGAGCGCGCGATGGATCAAGTCCCGCTCGGCCGACTCGAGCATACTGCGAAGGGGCGTGTCGGGCTCGAAGTAGCCGCCCCTTCGCTCAGCCTGCTCGAGTCGAAGGAGCAGCCGAGCCTCCTTCTCGCTGATCTCGTCCCCAGGAGTCAGGATGACGAGTCGCTCGATCAGGTTCTTCAGCTCGCGCACGTTACCGGGGTAGTCGTACGATCGCAGTAGCGCCGCTGCACCGTCGCTCAGCGTCTTACGCGGGCGGTCGTTGCTCTCGCAGGCCAGAGCGAGAAACTGCTCCGCTAGCATCCCGATGTCCTCTTTCCGCTCTCGCAGCGGCGGCGCGCGCAACGGCACCACATTGAGCCGGTCGTGGAGGTCGGCCCGGAATCGTCCCGCCTCGATTTCTTCGGTCAGGGACTTGTTCGTAGCGGCGACGATTCGCACGTCGACGGCGATCACCTCGCCGCCTCCCACACGTTCGAGCTCACCGTCTTGGAGTACACGAAGAAGCTTTGCTTGCATCGGGGCAGGCATGTCCCCCACCTCATCCAAGAAAAGCGTGCCGCCGTCCGCTCGCTCGAACTTCCCGCGGCGCTGCTTGGTCGCCCCCGTGAATGCACCCGCCTCGTGCCCAAAGAGCTCACTCTCGATGAGGTTCTCCGGGACCGCGGCACAGTTGAGCTTTTGGAATGGCCCATCGCGCCGCGCCGAGCCTTCATGGATCGCATGCGCGACCAGCTCTTTACCCGTCCCGCGTTCGCCCGTGATGAGCACTGGCGCACGCGCGTCCGCAGCGAGCTCGATTCGTTCGACGAGCAAACGCATGGCTGCGCCACCACCGAGAAGCGGGCTCGTGGCGCCGCTTTGGCGCTTGAGCTCCTGGTTTTCCTTTTTCAGAGCGTCGAGCTCGAGGCAGTTGTGAAGCGACAATAGCAGTCGGTCGGTCCCGATCGGTTTTTCGAGGAAGTCCTTTGCACCTAGGCGGGTGGCCTTGACCGCGGTTTCGATCGTCGCATGACCGCTCATGACGATGACCGGCACCTGATTGCCCATTTCGTTGAGCTTCTCCACCATCTCGATGCCGTTCATTTCCGGCATTTGAACGTCGACGAGAATCAAGTCGTAGGAGCTCGTTCCGATCTTCTCGAGCGCGATCTTCGCACTACCTGCAACGTCGACCGAGTAGTCCTCCATCCGTAACGCTCGGGCGATCGATCCGAGGATGTTCTTCTCGTCGTCGACGACCAAGATGGACGCTCGCGCCATGACGGGACGCTAGCACGGCTCAAGAGCCGCGGTTACGAGGCGTCGCTCTTGAGTTCGTTCGAGTCCGATTCCGGTGTCGCGTACACGTCCGAGATCCGCGGATGCGACTGAAGCCAGGGCGTAAGCTTCTCGGGTGTTTCAGGTCGGGCATACAGGTAGCCCTGCGCGATATCACAGCCGCTGGTACGCAGGAACTCGAGCTGGGCCTCCGTCTCCACGCCCTCAGCGACCACCTCCAGGCCGAGGTGTCGACCGAGTCCAATGATCAGGTTCGAGATCGCCCCACCGCGACCGCTCTCTTCGATCCCCTGGACGAACGTCCTGTCGATCTTCAGCGAATTCAACGGAAACTCGTGAAGATAAGCGAGCGACGAATAGCCGGTTCCGAAGTCATCGATTGCAATACGCACGCCCACTTCGCGGATCTCGGTAAGCAGTCCCGTCATCGCCGCGGCGTCCGCCATCAAGACGCTCTCCGTGAGCTCTATCTCTAGGCATTCCGGGTCGAGCTCCGAGTCTGACAACGCCTGCCTGATCTTGTCGACGAAGCCGGGATCCTGAAACTGCTTGGCCGATACGTTGACGCTGAGCCGCATCGGATGGAGCCCAGCCACGTGCCAGCGTTTCATCTGAATGCACGCCTCGTTGAGGACCCATTCACCCACACTGGAGATCAAACCGAACTCCTCCAAGCCACTGATGAAGTGGTACGGGTTCAGCAATCCCCGGGCTGGGTTCCACCAGCGAATCAGTGCTTCGACGCCAACGACGGAACCCGAACGCAGGCAAAGCTGAGGTTGATACATCAGTTGGAATTCGCCGCGGTCGACCGCGCGCCGCAACGCCCACTCCAGAGCCAGGCGAGACTGCGCCTCCTCCTGCATGGCCGCAGCGAAGAACTGGTAGTCATTCCGACCCGAAGACTTCGCTTGGTACATCGCGAGGTCGGCAGCCCGAAGAAGCTCCGACAGGTCGCAACCGTTCGCAGGGTACATCGCGATACCGATGCTCGTGGTGCTCTTGACTTCGTGCTGGTCGATGATGGTCGGCGCGGCCAGGCTCGTCAGAATGCGCTCGATGACCGGCAGCACCTCTCGCGTCTCGCTGACCCCCTCCAAGATGACCGCGAACTCGTCCCCACCCAGCCGAGCCACGGTGTCTTCGTCTCGCACACTTTCGGTGATGCGTCGCGCTGCCTCGATCAGCACCTGGTCGCCCACCTCGTGTCCGAGCGTGTCGTTGATCTCCTTGAAGCGATCGAGGTCGAGCAATAACGTGGCAACGCCCGTCTCTTGACGATCCGCATGGCGTAGCGCGTGTTCGACTCGCTCTCGGAGAAGCGTGCGATTCGGAAGCGATGTCAGTTGGTCATAATGCGCCAACCGGACGAGCTCGAGCTCTGTTCTCTTTCGCTCAACCGCATAACGGATCACTCGGTGCAGATTGGGTCCATTGATGTGACCTTTGACGAGATAGTCCTGCGCGCCCGCCTTGACCGAGCGAAGAGAGGTCGCCTCGTCTTCCCAGGCGCTTATGATCACCAAGGGCGTATCGGGGAACGCCCGCTGCAAAGTCGTGACGGTCTCCAAGCCTCGGCCATCCGGCAACGTGAGGTCGGCGAGAATCACATCCGGTCGGAGCTCGTCCGCGCAAAGCAGTGCATCTTCGAGGCTGCGTACGTGTGTGATCCGGTAGTCGGGATCGGTTCCCGAAGGTGAGCTCGGCTCGCGTCGGAGCAACCGACGCATCAATTGTGCGTCGGTGAGATTGTCCTCGACTAGCAGGACATCTTTGAGCTCTTGTGGGCTGGAGGCCTCTTCGAGCGACATACCCGGTCCCCTGCAAACGGAAAATCCGTTCACAATATGTAATTACAGTGCTATGGTTTGGGGGCATAGTCAAGCAGGGTCCGGAGAAACACCGCGAAATTCCACGACAATGTCGAAGAATAGAGATTGGGTTGCGCCGACGCTAAGCCGGTCGGAAATGCCGGCGGCAAGCCTCCGCGTGCTCGTCGCGTCAAACGAACCCGACCAGATCATCGTGGTCCGGCAGAGCCTGGAGACCTGGCCGACGGGCGGCGTATGTCGAGTCGCCGCGGGCTGGGAGGATGCCGTGACGCATTTCCACAGTCATGCGCCCGACGTTCTCTGCTGGGACACCTCGCTCGGGCCCGAGCCGCCCGCCGCCGCAAAAACGGTCCCCACGATCCTGCTCGGCGCCGAGGACTGCCGTCTCCTCGAAGGCGATCCGAACGCTCCGCCGCCTTTTGCGCAGGCGCTCGCCGAGTCGATCAACCGCGCATACCAACTGCGGCATTTGGAGTTGCAGCTTCGAGCCGTGCAGAGCACCGAGTTGCGGATGCGCGCCCTGCTCGTTCGAGCGAGTGACGGAATCGTGGTTCTCGATCAGGCGGGCACGGTCGTATTCGCAAATGCAGCGGCCGCACGTCTGTGCGGTGAGGCTGGTGGAGATTGGGTCGGCGCGGCTTTTGCGCATCCGGTGCCCGCGACGGGCGAACCGGAGATCTGTAACCTCTCGATCAACGGGGTCACTCGGCGCCTCTCGATCACGGCAGCTCCTACCGTGTGGGACGCGGAGGAGGCGGTGGTCCTTCTGCTGCAGCAGATAGGCTCGTCTGCTTCGGTGCCGGTGATGGCTTCGGCGAGGAATCCAGCAGACCGCATTCGCGCCATCGGGCGAATGGCTGCCGGTGTGGCCCACGAGGTGAACAACCCACTCACCTTCGTGCTCGCCAATCTCGAGAGCCTCCGCGAGTCCTGCCACTCGATTCATCGCTTTGTGCGCAAGCTCCACGTGGAGCTCGATGCCGAGTCGCCTGGCGACATCGAAGCCGTCCGGGGTCTCGTCGACGAATTTGCCATTCAAGAGGTCGTCGAAGACGCGGCCGACATGTTGACCGATTGCAACAAGGGCATGAATCGGATTCAGGACGTTGCCCGGAGCCTTGGCACGTTTTCGCGCGCAGATGCGGACGAGGCCGAGATGGTGGACATTGCTCGCGTCGTGGACGACGCATGCGCGATGGTGTTCAACCAGATTCGCTATCGTGCTCGGTTGGTGAAGCGGTTCGAAAGCACTCCGATGGTCGCTGCCTATCCCGGACGAATCGCCCAGGCGCTCGTCAACCTCTTGGTCAATGCGGCCGAGTCGATTCGCGGTGGGAACTACGATGAACATCGCATCGTGGTGGCGACCTATCTTCGAGGAGACGAGATCGCGATTTCGGTGAGTGACACAGGCGAGGGCGTGCCCGGGAGCGATCGAGATCACATCTTCATTCCGGGTTACACGACCCGCGCCCATGAGGGTGCGATGGGGCTGGGACTGTCCTTGTGTACGAAAGTCGCCGAAGAGCACGGTGGTCGCGTCGAGGTTCACCCCCTCGAAGGGCGCGGAACCCGCTTCGAGCTGATTATCCCTTGCGATACCGGGCTCACGCCCAAGCACTCGCGCCGCGAGTCTCGCCCCGTATCCGAAGCGCCTTTTGAGGGGCAGAGGCTCATGATCATCGACGATGATGCGATGGTTCTTTCCGCGCTCCGGCGGAGGCTCCAGAAACGCTACGACGTGGTGACCGTTCTCGGGGGAGGCGAAGCGCTCGCTCTGCTCAGCGAAGACCCCGAATTCGACGCGATCATCTGCGACCTGATGATGCCCGGTGTCGACGGTAAGGCGTTCCTGGAGGCGGTTGCGACCGACCATCCAGCCCTCGTGAATCGGACGGTCTTCATGAGCGGTGGCGCGTTCACACCGCGGCTGCGCAATTTCGCGGCTTCGGTCTCCAATACGGTGTTGCAGAAGCCGGTCACTCGGGAGCAACTCGCAGCCATTCTCGGTGCTCTCGTGACCGAAGAGACGGAAACCGACTAGCGTTCGGTCGTGCGGAGACCGAGCTCTTTCATTTTGGTCTGCAAGCTCTTTCTCGAGATCTTGAGCAGCCTTGCGGTGTGCGTGACGTTGCCACCGGTTTGCTCGAGCGCCCTTGCGATGAACTCCTTTTCGAGCTTCGCAGTGGCCTGACGAACGGCTTCCTTTAGTCCCGCTTGCCCGGGCCGCGTGTGGGTCTTTGCGCCTGCGTCACCCAACTCTGCGCTCTGTCTGAGCTCGGGGGGAAGATGCGGCACCTGAATCTCGTCCTCGTCGGCGAAGATCATGCATCGCTCGACGAGGTTCTCAAGCTCACGGATGTTCCCGGGCCAGGCGTACGCGGTGAGCTGCTCGCGCGCGTCGTCATCGAATCCTCGAATGGTTCGATCCAACTTGGCGTTGAATTTCTCGACGAAGTGCTCGATCAGGAGTGGGATGTCGCTCGGCCGCTCTCGCAGGGGCGGCAAGTGGATGTGGACGACGTTGAGTCGGTAGTAGAGGTCCTCGCGAAACCTCCCCTCTCGAATCTCATCGCTGAGGTCGCGATTGGTCGCCGCGATCAGCCGGACATCGACTTTGATCGTCTTGATGCCACCGACTCGTTCGAACTCTTGTTCTTGAACTGCCCTGAGCAGCTTGACTTGCATCGTGATCGGTATGTCTCCGATCTCATCCAGGAAGAGGGTGCCGCCATTCGCCAGCTCGAACCTTCCGGGCTTGCTCGTGACCGCCCCGGTGAAGGCGCCCTTTTCATAGCCGAACAACTCGCTCTCGATGAGCTCTGGTGGAATCGCGTGGCAGTTCACCCGAATGAAGGGTTGATCTTTGCGGGAGCTGTTCTGGTGCAAAGCCTGGGAGATCAGCTCCTTGCCGGTGCCGCTCTCCCCCGTGATGAGCACCGTGCTCGGCGTATCTGCAACCTTTTCGATGAGGTCGTAGACTTCGCGTATCGGCTCGGAGTGACCGATGATTCGGTATCGGCCGCTCGTTTCTGGGCCCGGGCTGACGTTTCTTTGAGCGAGCTCCCCCGTTCGGGCGGCCTTGGCGACGACGCTTCGAAACTCCGTGCGATCGAACGGTTTGGTGACGTAGTCGAAGGCACCGAGCTTGAGTGCCTCGACGGCGGTGTCGATCGTTCCGTGCGCCGTGATCATGATCACCGGCAGTTGAGGGTAGTCGTTCATCACGCGCTTGAGGACCTGCATGCCGTCGAGCTTCGGCATCTTAAGGTCGGTGATCAGCACGTCGATGTGATGCTCTCCAAGCGCGCGGAGAACTTCAGCCCCGTCCGAAACCGCATGAACGTCGTAGCCGTCTCGCTCGAGCTGTGCGGAGAGCACCCGGCGAAGATTGGCCTCGTCGTCGGCGAGCAGTATCTGCCTCTGTTCTGGCACGGCCGGGAGTGTACCCGGAAATATGAGCCGCGTTGGGGATTTAGCTTGCGGCTGCGACGCGCTGCTGAGCCGCGCGAATCACGGTTGCGCGCCGCTTCTTGGCTTTCTCGTAGCTGAGCACCGCTTTTGCTTGCGGACCTGAAAGCCGGTGAATGCGCGCGACTACGTCACGTGCGGACAGTCTGTCATAGTTGCGGAGTGGCGTCTTATCGGCCGCCTTGGCTACGGGCTTCTTCGCGCGAGCCGAGCGCTTGGAGGTCGTCTGCTTTTGTCCCGAGAGGCCCTTGAGACGCGTATCGACCAACAGGCCAGCGCGTTTGAGCACATCCTGCACGGAACGCAGAATGAGTTCCTCGACGCTCTGCGGACGTGCCTTCAACGCCAGCTCATTCGCTCGAGTCTGGGCGGTCTGAGCACGCAAGCGCAGCGGGTTTGCGATCTCGTGATCGACAACGGACCGCCAAGCCCGTGCTTCGCCCGCGAGGGAGCTGGCAAACGCCGAGCCTGCGGCCCGCGTATCTTCAGCAAAGCCGAGGGTCGCGTCGCGCGCTTCCGCGACGAACTGTTCACCCGCCTCGATCGTGGTCGAAACGAGGCGCGTCCCCGCGGTTCGGGTTTGGCCGAGAAAGTGGGCCCCCTGGTCGAGGACCGTGGTCTGTGTCTTTCGGAGTTGTGTGCTGACAGTCATGATAAACCTTCTTTGACGCACTGCGTCAGTGCAACCAATCTAGACGCGAAACCGTCATAGTCAAGGGACGGGTCAACGGACGGCCAGGATTCGCTGATTCCGTAATATTTCTAACAGGTTTTGGCTCAGACGAGCCCCCGGGTGCCGGAGCGCCGATCCGCAAAGTCCCATGATGACTAGGATTTCTTCGCCGCGCGAGGGGACGCGTTTTCAGCGCCAGGAGTTGGGGTGAGGTCCCTCGTGCGGCTAGACTTTCGGGTTAGAGACAAAGGGGGAACGCATTGCGCACGCTGGTCGTCGAAGACTCCAGCTCGATGAGGTCGTTGCTGACGGAGCTGCTTTCGGAACGTGACTATGAGGTCACGGCGGTCGAGAGCGCCGAAGAAGCGTTGCGCGCCCATCACAAGGAATCTTTCGATCTGATGCTGGTCGACTGGACACTTCCCGGAATCTCGGGTCTCGACCTGTGCCGCCTGGTTCGCTCACGCCCTGGCGGAGACGACGTGGTGATTCTGGTGATCACTGGCCGCAACCGGCCGGAGGATCTCAATGCCGTTCTGGATGCCGGCGCCTCGGACTACCTCGCAAAGCCGATCGATCCCGACATCCTCAGGACGCGCTTGCTGGTGGCCGAACGGGCTGTAAGCGACGCCAAGCTTCGGCGCGAAACGCAGAGCCAGCGTCGCCGCGCGGAGCAGGCGTTCCGCACGCTCATCGAGTCCCTTCCAGACTCCGTGTTGGTTTACCAAGGGGGAAGCGTGGTCTACTCGAACCCCGAGTTGCTGCGGTATCTCGGTGCAAATGATGTCGATGAGCTGCTGGATCAACCGTGGCTCAACTACGTGCATGTCGATGACCGCGAGGCCGTCCTCCATTGGATCGAGGACGTAGAGGCGAACGGTCACCGGACCCCGATCGAGCTTCGCCTCGTCACGAAGAGAGGCACGCTCGTCAGCGGCGAAATGACGGCGATGCCGCTCATCTATCAAGGGGAGCGGTCGCTCCTCCTGGTCCTTCGCGACCTCACCGAACGAAAAGAGATGCAGTCGCGCCTATTGCTCGCGGATCGAATGGCATCGGTCGGCACACTCGCGGCTGGCGTTGCGCACGAGCTGAACAATCCGCTCATGTACGTGCTTTCGAATCTTCGCCTAACGCGAGAAGAGATGGAACACGCCCACGACGAGTCGTGGGAAGAACGCGTGCGCCAACAGATCGAGGAAGCGATTCACGGCGCAGGCCGCATGCGAAACATCATTCGAGACCTCAAGACGTTCTCGCGTGTCGACGACGAGAGACGTGGAAGCGTCAGTATGTCAGACGTGCTCGAATCGTCGATCAACATGTGCTGGAACGAGATCCGGCACCGAGCGACGCTCGAACGCGCCTTCGACGCGACACCGATGGTCGAGATCAACGAATCACGGCTTGGTCAGGTTTTCCTCAACCTGTTGATCAACGCTGCGCAGGCGATGCCTGAACGGGGCGTGGAGGCCAACCGCATCACCGTCTCCACGTTTACCGACGAGCAAGGTTGGGCGGGGGTCCGCATCAGCGACAACGGTCTTGGCATCGCGAATGAGCACATGAGAAAGATCTTCGACCCGTTCTTCACCACCAAGGACCAATCCGAAGGGACCGGGCTGGGGCTCTCCATCTGTAGAAACATCATCACGAGCGCGGGCGGCAGCATCACCGCGGAAAGCCGAGCGGGTAAGGGAACCACCTTCGAGGTGCGGCTGCCTCCTTCCCAAAGCCGCTATGTCGCCCCGGACAGCTACGCGCCCCCCCCGATCGCTTCTGGCGGTCCCAGGGCACGAGTCGTCGTGGTTGATGATGAGGCGCTCGTGGGTCGCTCGATTCGACGCGCGCTCCGTAACCACGATGTAACGGTGTTTTCCAGCGGCCGAGAAGCGATCGATACTCTGTGTGCGAACGGCGAAAGCGTCGATATCATCTTCTGTGACATCATGATGCCGGAGGTCAGTGGGATGGAGGTGTACGGCGCCGTGGCGGAACAGCGCCCAGACTTGGCGTCGCGTTTCGTGTTCATGACCGGTGGTGCCTTCACGACCAAAGCCAGGGAGTTCCTGCGCGAAACGACGCTGGCGTGTCTCGAAAAACCGTTCGACCTTCGTCAGATACGGGATCTCGTGAAAGAGCGGGCCGAGCCTCCGAGCTGATCGCCGGCGAAAGGTGGCCTCAGGCGCCCCATGTTTCGGTGGCGATGGGTGGACTCGAACCACCGACCTAGCGCGTATGAAACGCCCGCTCTAACCACCTGAGCTACATCGCCGAGAGCGGCGCGGAGTATAAAGGGGGCGAGCGACCACGCAACGGGGGAGATCCGCCATGGAAACGGCAAGTTGCAGGTTTCTTTGCTCCTGCGAGGCGCGGTCATAGTCTAAGGGCCACTGGGGAGGTGCATTATGGGGAGTTACCTGAGTCGCTTTGCGTCGGGAGCGCTGGCCTTGGGCCTGTTGCTCACTGCACAAACCGCTGTTGCGGAAGAAGAAGGCGTGGTCGTCACCGAGACGGAGACGACGACCACGACGACAACCGAGACGACGGAGGTCGCGGTCACCGAAACCGAGCCCCCGGCAGTCACCGAACAAGACGGCGACAGCGCGGCTGAGGCCTACGGGCTGGCCTATGCTCGTCGCAGCCTGATCATGCCCAAGGGCATGGTGAGGGGGACCTTTGATGTCGTGATCGGCGACGTCGGCTTCGATACCAGCGCGTCGATCAATATCGGCGGCGCGGTTTCGGTGCTCGACGGCATCGAGCTCGGTCTCTCTCGCTATCGCATGGGCTCGTATCCGGAGATCGCAATCGGCGATCAGTTTGGCGGTGCGGGCTTGATCGCGTTCTTCGTCAGTCCGGACACGGATTTTGGCGACATCTATCTCTATGGGCGTTTTGGAGTCACCGACGGCGACGTCGATGTCGCATTCGATGTGCGATTCATACTCCCCACGCAAACCGATTTTGGGGTTCTGTTGGGTCTCCCGGTGCGCTTTCACGCCGGCAACAAGGTTGCGGTCGATACCGGCGTGGAGCTCTCGTTCAACGACGTCGGCGGCTTCAACTTCATCAGTGTTGCCGCGCCGCTAGCCCTCACGGTCAACGTCACCGAGGAGGCCTTCCTCAACATTAACACAGGCTTTTCTGCGACTGATTTGACGACCGAAGTAGCGGCGGATCCGGTGTTCGTGATTCCCGCTGGTTTCAAGGGCGGATACACCATTGAAGTAGCTGATTTCATGATGGATGTCTTCGCGATGTTTCAGTTTCCATTACTTGCAGCCTTTTCGGGCGGGGACTCCGAAACAACGACCGACATCTGGACGCTCACGTTTGGGCTGAACTTCTATACGGGTGTGCTCTGGTAGCTTCAGGCACATACCGACGTGACCGCGCGGGCGCCCTGCAAGGGGCGCCCGTTGCTTATGCGCACCGACCGTAGTAATCGCGCACCGTGATCTACGCGTTGGGCGATCGCAGGGTCCAAATCGAAGGCGAGTGCTTCATCGCCGAGTCAGCCGCGGTGATCGGCTCGGTCGTGCTCAACGACAAGTGCAGCGTGTGGTTCAACGCGGTGATCCGCGGCGACACGGACATCATCACGCTTGGTCAAGAGTGCAACGTGCAAGACGCCGCGGTATTGCACACCGATCCCGGCATCGAGCTCACGCTGGGTAAGGGCGTGACCGTCGGTCACCACGCGACCGTCCACGGCTGCCTCATCGGCGATCACAGTCTGGTCGGGATCAACTCCGTGATTCTCAACCGCGCGAAGATCGGCAAGTACTGCTTGATCGGGGCCAATGCTTTGATCACCGAGGGTCAGGAAATCCCCGACTATTCGCTCGTGTTGGGCTCGCCTGGCAAAGTGGTGCGCACGGTGACCGACGAGGAACGCCAACACCTCGAATCCTCCGCCGCCACTTATGTGAAGAAGGGAAGACTCTACTTGAAGGCGCTGACCGCAATCCGCTCCTGAGCCGGTCAATCATGGGCGGGCGTCTTGCTGGCGGGCCAACTCCGAGGACACGCTCGCCTTGCAGATCCGGGCCCGTTGACCTGCTGGCGTTCGGCCCGGGCAACGCTCGCTCGCGCTCATGCCAAGCGAGTCGCCTCGATCAACTGCTGCTTGGCATTCGCGAGGTCCTCTTCCGTCGGCCCGCCAGCAAGACGCCCGCCCATGGTTCCGTGCGAAGACCGTCATCCCGTCAGCGACTTCACGCGCGTAAGCACGTCGCGTTCGCCGAGCTCTTTGCACAGTGATTCGAGCGCGGGCCAGTCCGGCCCGCGCCATCGGAGCTCATCCAAGGACTCCGGGATCGGCGCATCGGTTCGGAGTGTAGCGAGTGTCCGGTACAGCAGGGCATCCTCGCGGTGCTCGCTCAAACTCTTCGCGAGCGAGGCGGCCCCACGCACCGTGAGGCTCCACTTCGCGTGGTCGTCCGGAATCTGCTCGAGGTGCTTGAACTTCCTCAGCACCGTGGCGGTGCTCTTCGCGCCCCAGCGTGGAATTCCCGGGATACCGTCGGCGGTATCGCCGACCAGAGCAAGGTAGTCTGGGATCGATCCCGGGGCGACGCCGAACTTGTCGATCACCCCGGCCTCGTCGAGAACCACCTCGCGCCGTCGATCGAGCAGCACCACCCGGGCGTCGACCACGCATTGGGCGAGATCCTTATCCGGTGAGCAGATCACGACCTGATCGACCCGCTTCGAACCCGCAAATTTCGTTGCGGCCGCAGCGAGCGCGTCGTCTGCCTCGAAGTCGACCATCGGCCAGGTCACCAGCCCAAGCGCTCGACTTGCACGTTCGACCAACGGGAATTGCTCCCAGAGCTCGGGTTCGAGCCCTTCGCCCGTCTTGTACCCATCGAACAAGTCGTTGCGAAACGACTCCACTGTTTGATCAAACGCACAGCCGACATGCGTGACGTCGTCCTGCCGGAGCATCGCAACCATCGATCGCAGAAATCCGCGGGACGCGCCCACTTCTTGCCCGTCGGGTGACTTCGATTCCGGAGCGCCGAAGTAGTTCCTGAAGAGCTCGTACGTGCCGTCGACGAGATGAACCTTCATTTGGGCTCGGCGCGGATCTCGAGCCTGTACGCGCCCGTCTCCCCAGCGTCGCGACTGTTCGCGAGCACGTAGTAGTGGCCTTCATACGGTGCTTCGAAGTCGATCCGCGCGGTGCGCTCACCCGGCTTGAAGTCATCGTTGTAGGCCAACTGGTTTCGACGCGCATCGAACAGATGGACATACGGATCGAACTCGGTGCTCCGGAGCTCGATGGTGATCTGGTGCCCCGCCCTGGTCCAAAACCGGTAGTCGTCATAGTACGAGCCGTCGATGGTACGGAGTCGTTCGTCGTGGCCATCGAGACTGCCTTCGTGCCGCTCGATGACGGTGCCGCTGCCGCGGCAAGCCGAGAGGCAAACCGCGATGCAAAGGGCGAATACCGGTCCCGCGCGTCGCATTTTCACAACCCTGCAGAAACCAGGCGCCGCCGTCCAGAGATCGGAGCCGCAGAAGGGCTGGCATTTCGGCCTATTGGCCCACGATCTTCACACCGGCTCGGGCTGATCCGTGGCTTTTTCGACGGGCACGCGATGTCCGGGCGGCCAGTCCAACGGGCGAGCCGGCGACACGATCAGTTGCGGTTTTTTTGCGCGCGTACCCCAACATCTAGTAGTGTTACGCCTATGACCATACACAGCATGTCACCTAATGCGTATGTCCCCTGATACGGACTTTCCGAGGGTTAAAAGCCACGAATGCGGGTGTCGACAACCCCTTGGAATCACTACGGGATTCCGCAAAAACAACAACGGCGTGACGTTTCTTCTTGACGGGCAAGTGCCCCAGCGTTACTCCGCAAAGTCACCCCAATCGGTTGTGGGGGCTGGGCGAGGGCAAACGCAACGGATTGTGGGTGTGGGGATGAAACTTTGGGCACGGGCTTGCGTGCCTCAGATGCTGGGTTGCGTCTGGATGGAGGTGTGCGGTGGCGCTAGAAACACAAGAGATGACGAGTAGTTTGGAGCTTGAAGGCACAAAGCGCGCCGAGGTCACCCAGACCTCCGGCGGTCTGACGGTGGACCGTACGTTCACGACGGCGGGTTCAGATCCGCTCGATGAGCTGACGTACGAGCTGCGCGACAGTCAGATCACGAGCTCCGACGGCTCGGTCATTTTCGAGCTCAAGGGAGCCGAGGTCCCCGAGGGTTGGAGCCAATTGTCCACCGACATTGCGGTCTCGAAGTACTTCCGCAAGGCCGGTATCGACGGTGACAACAAGAAGGGCGAGCGTGGGATTCGCCAGCTCGTCTACCGGGTCGCGCACACCATCCGCGAAGCCGGCGAGCGCTTCGGCGGCTACTTCGCCGATGAAGAGGCCGCAAACGCTTTCGAGGCTGAGCTCTCGTTTCTATTGATCAACCAGCGTGCTGCGTTCAACAGCCCGGTTTGGTTCAATTGCGGTCTGTATCAGCGCTACGGGATCGAAGGCTCGGGCGGCAACTTCGCGTGGGATCCCGCCCAGGACGTGATCATTCAAACCGAAAACGCTTACGAGAATCCACAGTGCTCCGCTTGCTTCATCCAGGCCGTCGAAGACGACCTGATGGCCATCTATGCGCTGATCAAGAGTGAAGCGCGGCTTTTCAAGTACGGCTCGGGAACAGGAACGAACTTCTCGAGGATTCGAGGCAAGCAGGAAAAGCTCTCCGGCGGCGGGACGTCCAGTGGTCTGATGAGCTTTCTCGAGGTGCTCGACCGAGCGGCGGGTGCAACCAAATCCGGCGGAACGACGCGGCGCGCCGCAAAAATGGTGTGCCTCGATATGGACCACCCCGAGATTGTGGACTTCATCGAGTGGAAGAGCCGTGAAGAAAGAAAGGCCCAGGCTCTGATCGCCGCGGGCTACGACTCGGACTTCAACGGAGACGCCTATCACACCGTATCCGGTCAAAACTCGAACAACTCGCTTCGCGTTACCGACGATTTCATGAAGGCGGTCGAGAACGACGGCGACTGGAAGACCTACTTCCGCACCACGGGGGAGATCTGCGAGACATACAAGGCGCGCGACCTCTGGCGCAAAGTAGGTCAGGCCGCATGGGAATGTGCGGATCCAGGCGTGCAATACGACACCACGATCAACGATTGGCACACCTGCCCGAATAGCGATCGGATCAATGCTTCGAATCCGTGCTCCGAGTACATGTTCCTCGACAACTCGGCATGCAATCTCGCCTCGATCAACCTGACGAAATTCCTCGATCAGGAGGGCAACTTCGATATTGCAGGTTACCGACAGGCGGTTCGCGTGCTGATCCTGGCGATGGACATCATCGTCGACTTCGCGAGCTACCCGACGAAGCCGATCGGCAAGAACAGCCACGACTACCGACCGCTCGGCTTGGGATACGCAAACCTGGGAACCGTACTGATGCAGCTCGGCATTCCGTACGACAGCGACGAGGGTCGTTCGATCTGCGCGAGCCTCACCTCGATCTTGTGCGGTCACGCGTACGCTACTTCTGCGGAGATCGCCGCCGCTAAGGGAGCGTTCAACGGCTTCCAGAAGAACCGTCAGCCCATGCTCCGCGTCATGTCGAAGCATCGAGACGCGGCCTACCGCATCAACGAGATCGGTGGCCCTGGCATGGTGGGAACTGAGCCGACGGCCTGTCCTCCCGAGCTGGTCCAGGCTGCTCGTGAAGATTGGGACCTCGCGTGCCGTCTGGGCGAACGGTACGGCTACCGCAACTCGCAATCCACCGTCCTTGCTCCGACGGGAACGATTGGGCTCCTCATGGACTGCGACACCACCGGTATCGAGCCCGACTTCGCGTTGGTGAAGTTCAAGAAGCTCGCTGGCGGCGGATACTTCAAAATCGTGAACCAGAGCGTGCCAAAGGCACTGTCACGCTTGGGGTACACCGATGCCCAGGTCGCGGACATCGTTTCGTATGTGACCGGAACCAACACGTTTACCGGCGCACCACGCTGCAATCGCAAGGCATTGCTCGACAAAGGCCTCACGGAGCGCGACATCGAAAAGGCAGAGGAGGCACTCCGTGGCGTGTTCGATGTTGGCTTTGCGTTGGCGCCCTGGGTGCTCGGAACCGAGACGTTCGACAGATTGGGCATTCCCACCGAGGTGTACACCAAGCCCGGCTTCCACCTCCTTCGCCATTGGGGCCTTACCGACAAAGAGATCAACGAGCTCAACGACGTAGTGGTCGGCCGGATGACGGTCGAGGGAGCGCCACATCTTCGGGCCGAACATCTTCCCGTGTTCGATTGCGCCAACCGATGCGGCAAGATCGGCGAACGGTTCCTCGAGCCGATGGCTCACGTGCACATGATGGCGGCGGCACAACCGTTCCTATCCGGCGCGATCTCGAAGACCGTCAATCTGCCCGAGGAGTCCACGACAGAAGACGTCGAACGGATCTACCTCGAGGGATGGAAACTCGGGCTCAAGGCTATCGCACTCTACCGTGACGGCTCGAAGTCATCGCAGCCGCTCAGCACCACCGACGACACCGAGGCGTCCGAGGAAACCCTCCCTGGCACCGCAATCGCCGCCGTACCGATTCAGGAAGGCTTGACCCCACCCACCAGTCGTCGTCACCGCCTCCCAAAGAAGCGCCGCGGTTTCACGCAAGAAGCACGCATTGGTGGGCACAAGGTGTTCTTGCGGACGGGGGAATACGAAGACGGCTCGCTCGGTGAGATCTTCATCGACATGCACAAGGAGGGCGCGGCGTTTCGTTCGCTGATGAACTGTTTTGCAATCAGTGTCTCGATGGGTCTACAGCACGGTGTGCCGCTCGAGAGCTTCGTGCAGCAGTTCACATTCACGCGGTTCGAGCCACAGGGCATCGTCGAAGGCCATCCAAACATCAAGTTCGCAACCTCGATCATCGATTACGTGTTCCGAGTGGTGGGTGTCGAATATCTCAAGCGCTACGATTTCGCTCAGGTGCCGCCCGTGGAAGAGCAGGCCGAGCTGCAAAACCCGACCGACGTCGCCGCGGTCAAACGCCTCGAAGACAATACATCCAGCGAGGCTCCGCCGGAGATCGAACCGGCACAACAGGTGGTCTTCGGATTCGATGGGGAGTCCAGCGCAAAGGTCGACGCGCTCGATCAGCAGCTCGGGGAGATGATGGGAGACGCTCCCATCTGCGACAAGTGCGGCCACATCACCGTCCGCAATGGGGCGTGCTACAAATGCCTCAACTGCGGAAATTCGATGGGGTGTTCCTGACGCGAATCCGTCTTGAGTCGTGCTAGAGTCGGCGGCATGCCGAGTCTGAAGTGGATCGCATCTGAGGGTAAGCCCCGGGTCTTCGCGATCTACAAGAAGGTCACCTCCATCGGCCGGAGCGGTGCCAATGATATCTGCGTCGACTCGAAGGCGTTGGCCGACTTTCATGCGCAGGTCGTGTTCGACGGGCGCGATTTC
>CAJIBX010000255.1_pt1 | contig 33140 bp, 31 predicted proteins | sample 9199471 | NCBI WGS metagenome assembly CAJIBX01 (sample SAMEA7708317, study PRJEB35096) | sediment metagenome | biome: marine neritic benthic zone biome [ENVO:01000025]; feature: sediment [ENVO:00002007]; material: shallow marine sediment [ENVO:03000034] sea grass bed [ENVO_01000059] ...
CGCCTCACGCTCCTGAGGGCGCAGCGTAGGGAAGAGATGCTGCTTTGGCTCACCGCTCCGCAGCGGCTTCGCGGGTGTGAGATGTTCGAGGGCCTGCTCGAGGCGCTCGAAAAGAGCGACTATGGGCGCCTTCGGGTTCGCGATGTCGCCCCGGGGTACATCCTCGATGCAACCCGTCGCGCCCTGAAGCGGGCCGATGCCGTCGCGCGCGACGACCGACCCGAGAACGTCCACGGCCTTCGCATCGCACTCAAACGATTGCGCTACACATCCGAGGAGTTCGTTCACATCTACGGAGGCCTGAACAAGGTGCGCAAGCAATTGGTTCACATGCAGGATTCCCTCGGTGCGTACTGCGATGCGGAGAACGCGACCAAGCTCTTCATCGACTTGGGCGCGGGGGTCCGTTTGTCGGCAGAAGGCCAGGCCGCGCTCCACGCCATGATCGGCCTTCAGTTTTCGCGTCGGGACGAGGCGTTGGCCGACTTCCACAAGTCATGGGACCATTTCAGTAGCAAGAAGCTGCGACGGGAGCTGATCCGTGCTTTGGTCTAGCGTCATGGAGCGGGGGCGTTCAATTTGGGGCCAGAGGCGGGTTTGTTGCACAATATAAGGGACCGATGAGAACGCTTGTCTTGGACCAAGGCTACCAGCCGCACCGTATCATCAGTTGGCAGCGCGCGATCTGCATGCTTTTCGACGGCAAGGTCGAGGTCATCGAGGAATATGAAGACGACATTCGGTCGGTGAGCATCACCGTGAAGATGCCCTCGGTGGTGCGCTTGCTGCGCTCGCTACGTGTCCGCCGCGGCATCAAGTTCTCACGGATCAACGTGGCCATGCGAGACGACTTTCGGTGCCAATACTGCAGCGTCACCCTGCCACTTCGAAAGCTCACTTTCGATCATGTAATTCCGCGATCGCGCGGCGGCAAGACCGTCTGGGACAACGTCGTCATGGCCTGCCGCGGTTGCAACGGCAGAAAGGGCAACAAGACCCCCAACGAGGCCGGCATGACGCTGCACAAGGCGCCGTCCAAGCCCAGGTGGCTTCCGCTCATCGCGTTTCGCATCGACTTGGGCTCCAGCATTCCAGAGGCGTGGGCCAACTGGCTGTACTGGCACGGTAAGTTCGAACCGCCGCCATGACCCGTCGCGTCGCCGTTCTGCTTTCGCTCGTCGCATTGTGCATCGGCGCGAGCGCCGCGGCGCAGTCGGAAGCTCCCTTGATCGATTCACCGCCGGGGGTGGTCACTGATCCACCCACCACACCCAGTGTTGGCATGCGACCCGGCGAGATCGTCGTCCTCGGTCGACCGCTGCGACTCAGGCTTCTCTCCGAGCAAAAGGGCATCACGTACCATGTGAAGGTCGGGGAATCGTACGGCGAACAGTCCGGCGTGGCGGTCGGTTTCGGGGGCGGTTTCGGCTGGCATGGCTGGGGCTACGGCGCAGGCGGGGTCATGCCGTATGCGGGTCAGTCGTATTCGGTGCACTACCGCCCGATCTGCACGGCGCCGTGCGAGATCACGCTGATCTCGGGTGTGCATCGTTTTGCCGTATCGCTCAACGAACGAGAGCCGCTCAATCTTCCCGCGCTCGATTTCCAGCAGTCCTCCAATGTCAGCGTGAAATACGTCGATCGCCGGCGGTTGCGACGCATCGGTCTTGCGGTGTTCCTGGTGTCGACCTTCCTTGGCGCGGGCCTGACGCTTGGCGGCTTGAACTACGGCGTTCGGGGTGAGGCGATCCGGTACAAGCCGATGTTCTACACCGGAGTCACCATCTGGGCCGCCGGCACGATTTCGGGTCTGGCGCTGATGTTCCAGCAAGACAAGGCTAAGGTCTCAGTTCAGCCCTGAAGCACCGACTACTTTGCGGGCGCTTTGGCGGTCCTGTCGGTCGACGGCGCAGTGTCGACGGCGGCCTGCGGACTGGCGCCTGCCGGCGGCACATAGTTTGGATCCTTTTGCGGGCGCTTGTTCTTGCACAGCCAGCCATCGGGCAGCGTCGTCTCCGTGTCGCAGATCGCTCGTTCGAAATTGGAGGCGCCCTCTGCGGACGTGCCGACGAACCACGTTCCTTGGAGGTTCGCACCATCGAAGTCCGTGCCGGCGAACTGTACGTTCAAGAACTCCGCGCCGGCAAGGTTGGCCCCGTTGAGCCTGACCTGGTCGAGCATGACGAAGTAGAACTGCTCCTTGGATAGGTCGGCGCCACTCAAATCCAGACCGGCAAACCTGAACTCCCCACGCTCCCTCAGCGATCTGAAGTTTGCGACCCGCGTTTCCACATCAGCGGCCCGTAGACCGGCCTGTTCCGCCAGCTTTGCCAGGCGAGGTGAGGGGTTCGTCATGAAGATCGCCGTGCCAAAAAAGACCGCGAAGATCGCCCGAAGTGCGGATTCGCGTTCCATGCCTGCACGGAACATCGAGAAACCCGTGACGGCGGCGGCGACAGACATCAGGATCCGATTCCAAAACTGGTCACCGACGAAATAGGCAATGGTGATCGTCGTCAGGATCGTCACCAAACCGCCGATGAGAAAGCCCAGTCGAACGGCGGGCTTGAGCCGAAAGGGATCGAGCTTTTCGAGCGCGCCCGGCTTCAGGATCGCGAGCTCGAGCTCTTCTTCCTTTGGTTTCTTCTTGGGACGAGGCGCACCCAGCGGTGCGGGCGGGCGGTAGCTGGTGCCTCCGAGGTTTTCCTCCTCGACGTCCGGATGCGCGATGCCGACTTCGCCGTAGTCGCCGTACTTGGTCAGGTCGTCGGCGAACGCCTTGACCGAGCCGTACCGCGATACCGCTGATCGCATCGTGGCCTTGCGGATGATGCGGGAAAGCCCGGCCGGGTAGGTCATCAGGTCATCCAGCCGAGGCGGATCCGTGCCCGGATCGCCGGGTGTGTTCTGCGATATGACGAAATGGAGCAGCCTGCCGAGCGAGTAGATGTCCGATGCCACATCGATGCGGCTTTCGCTCACAGTCTCCGGAGCCGCAAACGGACTGATCAGCGGGGAAACACGTGGACCGAGAAGGAAAGGCGCGAGGTCATCGTCGAGCGGGATGTGCTCTGGGTCGAGCGGACCCACGGCGAAGCCTTGCTGGTGATACCGATGCACATGCTCGACGACTTGCCAGAACACCTCGAGACGCTGCTGAAGTCTCCAACCGAGCGAGGGCAGATGGGCCATCGTGCCCGAGGGTGATGGGGTCGCCAGGATCAGCTGGCGCTCGGCGTGCTGCACGGTCAACCCGCCGACGGCTCCTAGCTTCGCGATTCGCGCGAAGGCCGATCGCTGGTCGGGACCCGCATCCGCCGCCAAACGGATCACGGTCACGTGCTTTTCCGAGGGGGTCTTCGCGCTTTGCACGGTGATCCCCGGAAGCTCGCAGGTCGTCGACCCGAGCTCGAGCTGCGCGAGCACTCCCGCCTGTGCGCCGACTTCGCTCATGTTGAAGAATTCTAGAGAAATACCCGCTCATCGCCCAATCATTCAGAAAACGCGACAAAATTAACCCTTTAGGATTGCTTCGTGTCGTGCAGGGGGCTACTCTGATGGGCGAATGATGACCACGCGAAACAAGAGCAACGCCGCAGGGAGCGCGCTGGTATGGGCTTTGGTGAGCCTTTGCTTGCTCTGTAGCGCCTTCGCGAGCTTGGATTTCTTTGCCGATCCCCGCTATCGGGATCCGCTCAGTATTTGGCTCCTGGAAGGCGGGCTGTTGTTCGCTTGCCTTGGCCTTTGGTTTCAGGCGAGGCGAGATCTGTACAAGGTAAGCCTCTACCTGTTGGTCGTGTCTTCGTTGACGGCGCTTGCCACCGGCGCAGTCGTGCTGCTCGCAAGCCAATGGCATCCGATCGCAGCCATGGTGTGCGTCGTGATGACGGCCTCGGCTCTGGGGTGTCTGGTCGGCGTCATGCGCGTCGAGGAGACGCGCCTCGGCCGGCCCCGCTTTTCGTTGGCGGGCTAGTTCTGCTTCTTCAGGAGGTCGCGGATCTCTCCGAGCAAGACCTCTTCTTTGGGGGGCGGCGGCGGCTCTGCCGGCGCTTCTTCTTCCTTCTTTCGAAGAGAGTTCATCCACTTGATCATGAGGAAGATCACGAACGCGATGATCACGAAGTCCACGATCGTCATCGTGAACGCGCCCCATTTCAACACGGCTGCGCCCGCTTCTTCCGCAGCCGCTAGCGTGGCGTAGTCGCCCTCGCCAAGAACAGTGAACTGCTGACTGAAGTCGACACCGCCGGTGAAAAGGCCGACGACGGGCATGATCATGTCGGCAACGAGTGAGGCGATGATCTTGCCGAACGCGGCACCGATGATGATGCCGACCGCCATGTCCATCATGTTGCCTTTGAGCGCGAATTCCTTGAACTCTTTCAACATCCGTATTCCTCCCGGTTGTAGGACGCGTCCATGTACATCAGGCGTCCGGGGCGATCCAGGGTTTTCTTTCAGCGCCTTGCTTACACCGCAGAAACGCGCAGGATTCCCGAGTGACAGCGATTGCCCTGAGCGTTGCGGGCTCCGATCCTTCGGGCGGGGCAGGGATCCAGGCAGACCTGAAGACCTTTCACCAACGCGGAGTGTACGGCGCCGCGGTCATCTCGCTTCTCACCGTTCAGAACAGCCGCGGGGTGGAGCGCGTCGAGGTTGTCGGGGCGCCTCTGCTCGCGGCCCAACTGAGAGGGGTGATCGACGACCTTGAGGTCGGCGCCGCAAAGACAGGCGCCCTTGGGTCGCGCGAAAATGTTCAGGCCGTAGTCGAGGCCGTGAAGGAAAGCGGATTTCCTTGGGTGGTCGACCCGGTTTTTCTCTCGAGCAGCGGGGTGGCGCTATTGGACAAGGACGCCGTCGTCGAGGTGCGCGATGACCTGATCCCGGTCGCGACGCTCGTGACGCCCAACATCCCCGAGGCGGAGGCGCTATGCGGGCGCGCGGTCCGATCGGTGGGGGCCGCCCGCGAGGCCGCCCATGAGCTCGCGACCTTGGGACCCGCAGTGCTTCTCAAAGGTGGCCATCTCGCGGAGCCCGAGGACGAGGTCGTCGACGTGTTCTGCGCCGACGGGACGCTCGAGGAGCTTCGCAGTCCCCGATTGGCGACATCGGTGCGCGGGACGGGCTGCGCGCTCTCGGCGGCGATCACAGCCGAGCTTGCGCGTGGCGTCACGCTCGCGGTTGCGGTTCGGCGCGCTCGGCGTTGGCTGCAGGGAGCGCTCGAAACAGCGCTGGACGCAGGGAAGGGTTCACAGTCCGTAAATCATTTCTGGAAGTTAGCGGACGAAACCTGAGAGCGAATGAGCTTTATCGGACGCCTTTGTTGCCGGGCTCGATGAGGGGCTGCTAAGGCCAGCTATGGCGCGGCGGCGCAAGAGGAAGTCAGGCGACCAGATCGAGCTGCCGATCAGCACCATCGAGGACGCCTCTCTCGCTGAGGAAGCCCGGCGCCGCTATCTGAATTACGCGCTGAGCGTCATCACCGCCCGGGCGCTCCCCGACGTGCGGGACGGCCTCAAGCCCGTTCAGCGGCGCATTTTATACACGATGTACAACGAGCTCCGGCTTCGGAGCGACGCGAAGTACCGGAAGGCTGCGGCGATCGTCGGGGAGGTGATGGGCAAGTTCCACCCCCATGGGGACACCGCGATCTACGACGCACTCGTGCGGCTCGCGCAGCCGTTTTCGATGCGGATGCCGCTGGTGGACGGGCGCGGCAACTTCGGATCCCCCGACGGGGATGCGGCGGCCGCGATGCGGTACACCGAGGCCCGCCTTCACAAGATCGCCGACGAGTTGCTGGTCGAGTTGGGGAAGAAGACTGTCGCATTTCGGCCGAACTACGACGGGACGAAATTCGAGCCCGTGGTGTTGCCGTCGCGCGTGCCCAATCTGCTGGTCAACGGTTCGCAAGGCATCGCCGTCGGTATGGCGACGTCGATTCCACCGCACAACTTGTCCGAAGTGATTCAGGCGTGCGTGGCTTTGATCGAGAAAGACCTCACGACCAAGCAACTCATGCGCTACGTCAAGGGGCCCGACTTCCCGACCGGAGGTGAGCTGATCAGTACGAAGCAAGAGCTCGCGGCGGCGTACGACGGCGGTCAGGGGTCGCTCAGGCTCCGCGGCGAGTGGAAGCTCGAGAAGCAAGGCCGCGGGAACCGCTACATCGTCATTCATTCGATTCCGTACTCGGTCGAGCGGCGAAACGTGGTGGAGAAGATCGCCGAAGTGATCATCAACAAGAAGCTACCCGTACTGATCGACGTCCGCGATGAAAGCACCGAGGAGTGCCGCATCGTGTGCGAGATGAAGAAAGACGCCGACCCGCACTTGGTCATGGCATACCTGTACAAGCACACTCCACTCCAGACGAACGTACAGGTCAATCTCACGTGCCTCGTACCGACAGCCAATCCTGAAGTCGCGGCGCCTCAGCGTCTGGGGCTCAAGCCCATTCTCCGCCACTTCCTCGATTTCCGCATGGAGGTGGTGACCAAGCGGCTCGAATACGAGCTCGATCAGCTCGAGAAGCGCATTCACGTGCTCGAGGGGTTCGTCACGATCTTCGATGCGCTCGACGAGACGATCAAGATCATCCGGAGATCGGACGGGAAGCAGGACGCCGCACAGAAGCTGATGAAGCGCTTCGAGCTCGACGAGCTGCAGGTCGATGCGATCCTCGAGCTCAAACTGTATCGTCTCGCCAAGCTTCAGATCCTCGTAGTGCGCGAGGAGCTCGCAGAAAAGGAAAAGGAAGCCAAGCGGGTCGGGCGGCTTCTCAAGAGCCCGGCGGCACGGTGGAAGCTCGTCCGCGCGGAGCTCGAGGAGATCGGCGCGACCTACGCGGACCCCCGGCGCACGCGGATCGTCGCTGACCTGGACGAGCCGCAGTTCGACGAAGAGGCGTTCATCGTCGAAGAAGACGCGATGGTCGTCGTGACCAAACAGGGCTGGGTGAAGCGCCAGCAACGGGTCAAGGAAGTAAAGACGACGCGCGTGCGCAAAGGGGACCAAGTGCTGGCAGTCATCGCGGGCTCCACCAAGAGCTCCGTCGCGTTCTTCAGCAGTCACGGGGTCTGCTATGTGAGCCGCATCGTAGATATCCCAGCGACTACGGGTCACGGTGAGCACCTTCAAACGATGTTCAAGATGGATGATGGTGAACGAATCGTGGGGGCGCTGGGAATGGACCCGCGGTTCCTGGAAGTGCCCGAGCCCTCCGAAGACGTCGAGGAGCCCGAGCCGCCCTACGCAGTGGCGGTGAGTCGGGGCGGGCTGGCCCTGCGCTTTTCTCTGCGAGCTCACCGGGAGCCGTCGACCCGAAGCGGCCGCAAGTATACGCGCCCCAAAGAGGGCGACGAGGTGGTGTACGTCGGGCTGGTGAGCGACGAGCACTTCGTGGCCTGCGCAACGGCCAGTGGGCGTGCTCTGATCTGCGAGGCCGAAGACATCTCTCTGTTGTCGGGGCCGGGGCGCGGCGTGATGTTGATCAAGCTACAGAAGGGCGACGCGGTGATCGGCGCGAAGTCGCTCTACTACGAGGACGACTACCTCATCGTGCAACGGGAGGGTGGCAGCGAATACAAGATCTCGCTCGGCAAGTACGAAGTCGTGTCGCGTGGAGGCAAGGGCTTTCAGCTTTTCAAGCGCGGGAAGGTCGAACGCGAGGTGGTGCAGGAGCCTGAGATCCCAGAGTTCCCGGAAGAAGAAGAAGAGTAAGTGGCGACGTATTCCGCAAAAGACATCGAAGTCCTCGAAGGGCTCGAGCCCGTGCGCAAGCGGCCGGCGATGTACATCGGGGGTACGGATGCACATGGCTATCACCACCTGCTGTGGGAGATTCTCGACAACTCGGTCGATGAGGCGATCAACGGTCACGCCTCGAAGATCGAAGTCGTGCTCGACAAGGACCATCGTGGTGCGACGGTCACCGATAACGGGCGCGGGGTCCCGGTCGACGTGCACCCCAAACACAAGCGGCCTGCGTTGGAGCTCATCCTCACCACGCTTCATGCGGGCGGCAAGTTCAGCGAAAAGAACTACCAGGTTGCCGGCGGTTTACATGGCGTAGGCTCCTCGGTGGTCAACGCGCTCTCCGAAGAGCTCACTGCGACGGTTTGGCGGGGCGGCCGAACGCACACCCAGTCGTATCGACGCGGCAAGGCCAAGGCGAAGCTGAAGAAGGGCAGTCAGACCAGCAAACGCGGCACGTCGATCCACTTCCGGCCAGACCACGAGATCTTTGGCAAGCGTGCAGCCTTCAACGCCGACCGCGTGAGCGAGCAGTTGGAGGTCAAGTCGTACCTCCATCGCGGTTTGAAGATCGTCTTCGTCGACAAAAAGAGCGGCGAGAAGAAAGAGTTCGAGCATCCAGGGGGGATCGCGGACTTCCTGAGTAAGCTCGTCGCGGCGGGGAAGCCGGCTGTGCATCCGGAAGGGTTCGCGTTTGAGCATGAGGGCGAGGTCCGCATCGAGCTTGCGCTTCAGTGGACGGAGTCGACCGACGAGGTGATTCGCTCGTACGCGAACGGAATCGCGACCGGGTCCGGCGGCACCCACGAGAACGCGTTCAAGCAGGCGGTCGCAAAAGCGCTTCGCTCGTACATGGACGCGCAGAAGGTCGCGCCGCGCGGCGTGAAGATTTCGGCCGACGACATCCGCGAAGGGGTGGTGGGCATCCACAGTGTCTATGTGCACAACCCGCAGTTCCAAGGTCAGACCAAAGACCGGTTGAATAACCCTGGGGTGACGGCCGAGATCGAATCGTCGATCCGTACCGCGCTCGAGCAATGGCTGCTCCAGAACAAGACCTCGGCGGAGTCGATCGTGGCGCGGGTCGTCCTCGCAGCGCGGGCGCGCGCGGCGAGCAGGGCCGCGAGCCAGCAGGTGCAGCGCAAAACCGCGGTCAGTCACCGGCTCAACCTCCCCGGCAAGTTGGCGGATTGCGCGAGCACGGATCCTAGCGAATCGGAGATCTTTCTCGTGGAGGGTGACAGTGCCGGCGGCAACGCCAAGCAGGGCAGGGACCGTCGAACGCAGGCGATCCTGCCGCTCAGGGGCAAGGTCCTCAACGCCGAGCGAGCGACGCAGGCGCAGATCCTCGCCAATCGGGAGCTGCAGGACATCGTGAGTGCGCTCGGCTGTGGCATCGGGAAGAGCTTCGACATCACGAAGCTTCGCTACGGGAAGATCTTCTTGCTCATGGATGCCGACAGCGACGGGCATCATATCGCAACGCTCTTGCTCACGTTTTTCTACCGTATGCTCCCAGCGTTGATTCGCGGAGGGCATGTGTTTTTGGCGCAGCCGCCGCTCTATCGCATCGACATCGGGAAAGATGTGTTCTGGGCGCTCGACGACGCGGAGCGAGACAAGATCCTTAGGGACGCTCCAAAGAATGCGAAACCGGACATCAGCCGGTTCAAGGGCTTGGGGGAGATGCCCGCCGGGGACCTCAAGGCGACCACCCTCGACAAACACCGACGCCGAGCGCTCCGCGTCGCGATCGATCACGAGCTCGAGGCGGACCGCGTGATGAGCGAGCTCATGGGCAAGGACGCCTCGGCTCGCTACGCGTTCATCATGGAGCAGGCGCCGCGGGCCGACGCGGTGGACTTGGACGTGTAGGGGTGCCTGGCTAGACGCGACGGATGCGCGCGTCCTCGACCCCAATGCGAACGAGCTGGGTCATGAACAACACGCTGCCGATCGAGTACCGGGACAGGTCGCGCGGAAGTCGAAGCAGTCGTAGCATGCTCGTGAGGCTACGCGACGGTTGTTTCGCCCGCGTGTCCTCCCGGTGAAAACGGCGTTGCGTTTCAGGGTGCCACCCCGAACGGATTGGGCTTCCACATGCGGACGCCCAACAAGAACGGTATCACCCAATAAGGACCGTTGAAGGCCCACCAGACAAGCGGTCGGCCAGGAGGGGGGCCGATCCAATATTCGTAGACGATCCACGTGGTGCAGCCGTAGAGCATCGCGCCGACGTAGACGAGGGCCATCGGGCGGATCCAGTTCTTGCCTTTGACGAGCGCGTACACGAGCACGAGATAGAACGGGCCAAAGACGAGCCCCGAGATGCCGGTGTTGACGAGGGTGTAGCGGTGTTCGGCGTTGAAGAAGTGGTCCTGGGCGATTTCGCCATACCAGCGGTTCGCTCGCGACCAAAAGGCATCGCCCTCGAGGAGACCGAGCGCGTGCCACGAGTCCGAGAAGAAGGACGAAAACGCAAAGAACGAAAACGCAGCCACGAAGAAGATGTCCTTCTTGCGTTGGCTCAGCGGCAGGCCAGCCATCCCGCCCGTATACCACGGGGACAGGTTCACCCCCCTGAAGTTCCATCATTTCAGTCTCTTACAGATCGAAAATGCAAAGTACGTCCAGGCTTGCAGTTTGCATTTTCGATCGGCAACCGCTCGGAATCATTGGGAACGCAGGGGGTGAACCTGTCCCCTTTTTTGACGGGGGGATCGGGTTCTGATCTAACGGTTATGGAAGCGGTTCGATAACCGCGGGGGTGGTGGATATGGAAACTCCGACTTCAGCCTGCAACGTGTGCAATCGCGAGTTTGAAGTGCGTTTTCGCTATCAGGTGCGCGAGGAAAACGGCGGATACATCTACATTTGCTCGACGGGTTGCCAGCAAAAGCTGCTCGCCGAACCCGAAGGCGGCTGCGAGTGCTCGACCTGCGGAACCGCCTTTCAGTTCGAGTACCCGTACCAAGTTCGGGTGGGCGACGGCTTGCGCCACTACTTCTGCTCGCCAAAGTGCCGCCAGCTCGGCACGCAACACCCCGAGTCCGGGCGTCCCGCCCGGCGGGACGTGCGCCGCATCGCCGTGTTCAATCACAAAGGCGGCACTGGCAAGACAACCACCGCTGTCAATCTCGCTGCGGGCATGGCTGAGAAGGGCAATCGCGTCCTGCTCATCGACGCGGACGGTCAGGGCAACGTCGGCGCTTCGCTCGGGATTCGTGGCCAAAAGACCCTGTATCACGTCCTAGTGCACGGCGCCGCGCCCGAGGAAGTGGCCATTCCCGTACGTGACAACCTAGAGGTGCTGACCTCGAACGAGTTGCTAGCCGCCGCGGAGCTTCATCTTGCCGAGCGGCCGAATCGGGATCGCGTCATGCGCGAACGCCTAGGCGACGGCACGATGGACTACGACGTCGTGGTTCTCGACTGCGCGCCTGCGCTCTCCCTGATGAACCAGAACGCGCTCGTCTACGCCGACAGCGTGATCGTCCCGGTCGCCTGTGACTACCTTTCGCTCATCGGCGTGAAGCAGGTGCTGCGCACCATCGGAAACGTGCGCAAGTTGCTCCAGCACGAGGTCCACTTGCTCGGCGTGCTTCCAACGTTCTTCGATGTGCGCAACCGCATTTCGCGAGAGGCGCTTTTCGCGTTGCGGAAGCACTTCGAGAACCACTGCTACGACCCGATTCGGGTCAACACGAAGCTCAAGGAAGCGCCCAGCGCAAAGCAGACGATCTTTGAATACGCGGCCTCGAGCAACGGCGCGGCCGACTATCTCAAGCTCGTCTCACGGGTCCTCGAGACGAATCCCGAAAAAGAGACCACCGACGTACAAACCGAAACCGCAAGCGCAGGCGGGATGCTGGAGGCCGGGGTAGCATGAAACAGCGACAAGCGAAGAACATCGAGTCGATCTTCGACGGGGACGAGGTCAACGCGGTCCTCAAGGAGACATTCTACTCAACCCCCAGAAAGCGAAGCCGCCGCAAGAAGGCTAAAGCGAAACCCGACCACTACGACGTCATCTGCATCTCGATGTACACCGAAGACCTCGCCCAGCTCGACAAAATGGTCGCCAAGCTCAAGAAGGGCGGGCATCGAAAGATGAGCCGCAGCGCGCTCATCCGATTCGCGCTCGACCAAGTCGACCTCGACGACCTGCCGCGCACCTACTGAGCTGGCGCAGGGTGGCCGGGGTGCTATGGTCAGCGCTAATTTACCCCCCAGGAGGCCACGTTGACCGAGGAACCGCTCCGAGAAGCACTGACCTTTGACGACGTCCTTCTTGTGCCTGGCTACGCGGATTTCCTGCCGGCCGACGCATCGGTGACCACCCGACTGACCCGCGAGCTCGAGCTTCGCATTCCGTTCGTGTCGGCAGCGATGGATACCGTCACGGAGTGGCGCTCCGCAGTGACGATGGCCAGGGAGGGCGGCCTCGGGATCATCCACAAGAACCTCTCCCCTCAGGCACAAGCCAAAGAGGTGCTCAAGGTCAAGCGAGCCGAGAGCGGCATGATCGTGGATCCGGTCACCGTGCATCCCGACCAATCCCTCGAGCAAGCCAAAGACCTCATGCGCCAGCACGAGATCTCAGGGCTTCCCGTCGTTCAAGACGGCAAGCCCGTGGGCATCCTCACCAGTCGCGACATTCGCTTCGAGCAGAACCTCCGTCAGCCCGTCCACAAGCTCATGACCAAGGAGCTCGTGACCGTGCCACCCGGCGTCGATCAGCAGAAGGCGCGCGAGCTTTTGCACAAGCACCGCATCGAAAAGCTACTCGTCGTCGGCGAAGACGGCGCGTTGGTCGGCCTGATCACCATCAAGGACCTGCTCCAAGCGGAGATGTTTCCCAGCGCGATCAAAGACGGCATGGGTCGCCTCCGGGTCGGTGCGGCGATCGGTCCTGGGCCCGATCGCGAGTTCCGCACCGAGTCGCTCGTACAGGCCGGAGCCGACGTCCTGGTGATCGACACCGCGCATGGCCACACCAAGGGTGTCATCGATGCCGTCCGAGACACCAAGAAGACGTACCCCGATGTCCAGGTCATCGCGGGCAACATCGGGACGGGCAAAGGCGCCGAGGCGCTCATCGAGGCCGGCGTCGATGCGGTCAAGGTCGGGGTGGGTCCCGGTTCGATTTGCACGACCCGTGTCATCGCGGGCATCGGCGTCCCACAGATCACCGCGATTCGCGATGCCGCGAAGGTGGGAGCCAAGCACGGCGTTCCCATCATCGCCGATGGCGGCATCAAGTACTCCGGCGATGCCGTCAAAGCGATTGCGGCGGGCGCGAGCACCGTGATGATCGGTTCCTTGTTCGCGGGAACCGACGAGGCGCCAGGCGAGCTCGTGCTTTATCAGGGCCGCACCTTCAAGACCTATCGCGGCATGGGCTCGATCGGCGCCATGAAGAAGGGCTCGGCCGATCGCTATGCGCAGGCCGATGTGGAGGAAGCACAGAAGCTCGTCCCCGAAGGCATCGAGGGCAGGGTGCCCTACCGCGGTCCACTGTCCAAGGTCGTCTATCAGCTCGTGGGCGGGCTGCGCGCCGGCATGGGCTACACCGGGTGCCAAACGATCGCCAAGCTACAGCAGCGGGCGCCCTTCATTCGCATCAGCGCCGCTGGGCTGCGCGAGAGCCACGTCCACGACGTGATGGTCACCAAGGAAGCGCCCAACTACCGCATCGACCGATGACCGCACTCCCCACACACCCGTGGATGGATGCGAGTAAGGCTCCGATTTACGTGTGGCGCTGGCCGAAAGAGGCCACGGTCGAAGAGCTAAATGAGTACTACCAGGCGATGTTCGAGTGGTTTCGAACCGTGGACGAACCGATCGGGACCATCGTCAATGCGACTGCAGTGATGACGGGCACTCCCCTTCAGCGGCAGGCGATCGCCCAAGGCGACAAGCGACTTCAACCCTACGTGAAGAAGTGGTTGGTCGCGTCCGGCTTCGTCGTCCGTAAGCCGGCGATAAGGGCAATGGGCAAGGCGATCCTTTGGCTTTCTCCGCCCAGCTACCCCCACGAGTTCTTCGAGAGCGAAGCGAAGGCTTATGCGTGGGTCGCGGAACGACTCGGAATCGAGCAGCTCGATCCCGAAGAGCCGCTCACCGGGTAGACGCCTCCCCCGTCCGCTTTCCGCGGGCCACGACCCGTGTTAGAGCGCCGCATGGCGCAGGTCCCCGTACTGATCCTGGACTTCGGATCACAATACACCCAGCTCATCGCGCGCCGGGTTCGGGAACAGCACGTCTTTTGCGAAATGCACCCCTGCACGATGCCGCTCGCTCAGGTGAAGGCGCTCGAGCCGCGGGCGATCATTCTCTCGGGCGGCCCCGCCAGCGTATTCGAACAGGACGCGCCGAGCGTCGACCCGGGCATCTTCGACCTCGGCGTTCCCATTCTGGGCATCTGCTACGGAATGCAGCTCTTCACCGACCTTCTGGGCGGCAAGGTCGAGCCTGCAGGCGAGCGGGAGTACGGGCCCGCGCGGCTCGAGGTGATCAGGCCCGAGGGCATTTTGCACGGTTTCGAGCTCGGCGGTCACTTGGATGTCTGGATGAGCCACGGCGACCGCGTCGAGCAGTTGCCCAAGGGCTTCGTCGCGATCGGCAGGACCCCGAACAGCCCCTTTGCTGCCGTAGCGGATTTCGAGCGCAAGATCTTCGGCGTGCAGTACCACCCGGAAGTCGCCCACACGCCGCGCGGCACCGAAATGCTACGCGATTTCCTTTTCACCGTCGCGGGGTGCTCGCCGGAATGGACCCCGGGCTCGTTCGTCGAGCAGTCCGTCCGTCAAATCCGCGACCAAGCTGGCGGCCGAGGCGTGGTGTGTGGCCTGTCCGGCGGTGTGGATTCGTCGGTGGCCGCGATGCTCGTTTCGAAGGCCATCGGCGACAAGCTGACGTGCATCTTCGTCGACAATGGGCTCCTACGAAAAGACGAACCGGAGAAGGTCGTCACGATGTTTGGCGACCATTTTCACCTCAATCTCATCCACGTCGACGCGGCCGAGGAGTTTTTGTCGGCGCTCGAAGGTGAGACCGACCCGGAGGAGAAGCGCAAGATCATCGGCAAGGTGTTCATCGATGTGTTTCAGCGCGAAGCGAAGAAGCTCGACGACGTGGGTTTCCTGGTGCAAGGCACGCTCTATCCGGATGTGATCGAAAGCGTGTCGTTCAAGGGGCCAAGCGCCGTGATCAAGAGCCACCACAACGTTGGGGGTCTCCCGGAGACGCTGCACCTGGAATTGATCGAGCCCCTACGACTGCTGTTCAAGGACGAGGTACGCGAGGTCGGTGAGGCGCTCGGAATGCCGCACGATGTGCTCTGGCGGCATCCGTTTCCGGGACCGGGACTCGCCGTGCGTTGTCCGGGGGAAGTCGACAAAGAGAAGCTCGACATCCTGAGAGAGGCCGACGCCATCATGGAGGAGGAGATCCGGGCGGCCAACCTCTACGACCACATCTGGCAAGCCTTTTGCGTGATCCTGCCGGTGCGCACGGTGGGCGTGATGGGGGACGAACGTACCTACGAGTACGTCGTCGCGGTTCGTGCGGTCGATTCACGCGACGGGATGACCGCAGACTGGTCCCGGATTCCCCACGACGTGCTCGCAACGATCTCTACGCGCATCATCAATGAAGTCCGTGGCTGCAATCGCGTCTGCTACGACATTTCCTCCAAACCACCCTCTACGATCGAATGGGAATGAGCATGCGGCTGGCAGTGCTCGGTCTCTTGCTCGTGGGTTGTGCGGCCGGTCCGGACGTCAAAAAGACCGAAGCGCGCCTGCAGGTCATTTCGGTACCGGAGGCTGCGTCGGTGTACGTCGACGGCCACTACTTCGGCCGCGCGAAGGTGCTCGCCGAGGTGCCCCAAGCCCTCAAGCCCGGCAAGCACTTCGTGACCGTGCTCGCGGACGACCACTTCCCTCATGACCTCGAGCTCGATCTCGAGCCCGGCACGACGACGGTCCGCATCGAGCTCCGGCCGATCCCGCCGTAGACCTAGCCCTTCTTCGGACCGTCGCGGCGTGGACGCACGTTACACTGAAGGACGGCCTTTCGAACCCGGACGGCATCGGGCGTGACTTCGACGAGCTCGTCTTGGTCGATCCAGTCGAGTGCGGCTTCGATCGTGAGCTGCTGATGGGGCGTGAGGATGACGTTTTCATCACGGCCTGCCGCCCGGATGTTGGTGAGCTTCTTTTCACGCGTGCAGTTGACGTCGAGGTCACTCGGGCGATTGTGCTCGCCGACGATCATCCCTTCGTAGACGTCGGTCCCGGCCCCGACGAAGAGCTTTCCTCGGGGCTGCAAGTTGAAGAGCGCGTAGGGCGTCGTCTTTCCTGCACGGTCCGAGACGATGGCGCCGTTCTTGCGACGCAGCAAGGGCCCCGCGTACGGCTCCCAGCCCTCGAACATCGTGTTCAGTAGCCCCTCGCCACGGGTCTCGGTCATGAAGAGAGATCGAAACCCGATCAAACCGCGCGATGGGAGGCGATACTCGACCCGCACCCGGTCGGCACCGACCGGGCTCATCTTGCCCATCACCCCCCGCCGCTCACCGAGGAGTTGCGTCACTGTGCCCACGTGATTCTGCGGAATATCGACGACGACCGTCTCGACCGGTTCGACCTTCTTACCGTCGACCTCACGAACTACCACTTCGGGCATGCCGAGCGAGAACTCGTACCCTTCGCGCCGCATCGTCTCGGCAAGGATCGCCAGCATCAACTCCCCGCGGCCGTACACGACGAAGGCATCCGGCTCGTCGGTTTCCTCGACGCGCATCGCGATGTTTCGGCGTGCTTCCTTGAACAGCCGCTCGCGGACCTGTCGTGAGGTCACAAAGGCGCCGACTCGCCCCGAAAGAGGTGAGCTGTTGATCAAGAAACGAACCTTGATCGTCGGTTCCTCGACCGCGATGCGCGCCAATGCGTCCGGTTGGGATGCGTCGGCGATGGTGTCTCCGATCTCCACATCATCGATGCCCGAGATGGCGACGATGTCCCCAGCGGAGGCGCTCTCAATCCGGACACGTTCGAGATTCTCGTAGCCCCAGAGCGCGCCCACTTTTCGAACGGCCGCAGTGCCGTGCCCCATCACCGAGACCGACGCCTGTGGCATGATCGACCCGTTGCGCACTCGACCGATGGCGAGCCGTCCGACGTAGTCGTCGTGGATCGTGTTGTGAACGAGCAGTTGAAGCGGAAGGTTGGGGTCACCTTCGGGGGGCGGGAGCTTCTCGACGAGGGTCTCGAAGAGCGCGGTCAGGTCGGTGGACTCATCCTCGAGGCGGTGCTTTGCGATCCCGTCTTTGCCGATCGCGTAGACCGTCGCGAAGTCGGCTTGCTCGTCTGTTGCTCCAAGGTCGCAAAACAGATCGAACACCTCGTTCAGTGCCTCGTCCGGCCTAGAGTCGCTTCGGTCGATCTTGTTGATGACCGTCACTACGGGGAGCCCTAGCTCGATACATTTCGAAAGAACGAATCGCGTTTGGGGTAGGGCGCCCTCAGCCGCGTCGACGAGCAGGAGCGCGCCATCTGCCATCCGCAGCGTGCGCTCGACCTCTCCGCCGAAATCGGCGTGTCCTGGCGTATCGATCAGATTGATCTTGTATCCGTTCCACCGAATGGAGGCGTGCTTGGCGAGGATCGTGATCCCACGCTCGCGCTCCAGGTCGTTGGAATCGAGAACCCGCTCCTGCACGGCCTCATTGGCCCGAAAGACGCCCGTTTGACGCAGCATCGCGTCGACCAGGGTTGTCTTGCCATGATCCACGTGGGCGATGATCGCGACGTTGCGCAGTTGTTCTTGCACGCGGGAGGGTCTCTATTCGCGCCTCACGAACAGTGCGGGGTCGAGCTCTGCGATGAGGGCGTCAGCGGCTTTCCTCACGGCCGCCCCGTCGTTGCCGTCGAAGGTGACCTTGGTGCGGTAGTCCTCGGCCTGCCACTTTACGTAGCTCCCCACCATCACGCCTGGATGCTCCTCGGCGATGCGCTCGAGGAATCCGGCGATCTCGCCTTCGTCACAGCGGGTGAACACCGCCTGCGATGAGAAGCCGCTTCCGTCATCGAGGCGCTTTCGCAGATCGTTGAACTTGAGCGTGAAGATTTCGGGTACGCCGGGCAAGACGTATACGTTTTCGATCACCACGGTGGGCCAAGGCGCATCAGAGCTCCGCAGCATCTCGGCGCCCTCGGGCATGTTGGCCATGCGCAGATGAGCTTCGGTCATGCGCTCGCCGTAGTAACGCTCGATCAACTTCGCGACAGCTACGGACCGCACTACCTTCCTGCCGAAGGCAGTCGCGACTGCCTCGATGGTGACGTCGTCGTGCGTCGGGCCGACGCCGCCGCTGGTGAAGACGACGTCATGGGCCCGCCGCAGCTCGTTGAGGTCGTTTGCGATGGTATCGATTTCGTCGGGACAAACCACGACGCGGCGAAGCTCGATGCCCAGCTCGAACAAGCCCCGCGCAAGATACGCGGTGTTGGTGTCGGCGATCTTTCCAGACAAGATCTCGTTGCCGATGACGAGTGCTGCTGCCGTGCGTCCCACTGCGGTTACCTTAGCACCCCAATTCGATGCCGAGCGCGCGGGCAGCGACGATGAGCTCGCCGTCGATGGGGACCCGTTTTGGCTTGGCGACTGCGGCCTCGAGGGGCACGCTGGTGATTTCCGCACCGCGCAGCGCGACCAGGCGGCCGAACTCGCCTGCTTGGCAAAGCTGGGCGCCGTGTACCCCGAAACGGGTCCCGAGGATCCGATCCATCGCGGAGGGTGAACCACCACGTTGCAGGTGGCCGAGGACCGTGACTCGGACGTCGTGCCGAACCTGTCCGTCGATCAGCGCTGCGAGATGCTCGCCGGCGCCCCCCAGTCTCGCCGGGACGCCCTCGCTCCCTTGGGAGATCGTCGAGACCGTGCCGCCGAGCGGCTTGGCCCCCTCGCCGATCACGATAATGCTGAAATGGTGACCTTTGGCAGCTCGCCCCTTGATCTTGGAGACGACGCGGTCGACATCGTAGGGGATCTCAGGGATGAGAATCGCGTCGGCGCCGCCTGCGAGCCCGGCGTAGAGCGCGATCCAGCCCGCATGGCGGCCCATCACCTCGAGGATCGCGACGCGGTCGTGGGCCTCGGCCGTGCTGTGTAGCGCATCGATCGCCCACGTGGCCGTGCTGACGGCGGTGTCCAAGCCAAACGTGACGTCGGTCGCGGCGAGGTCGTTGTCGATGGTCTTCGGGATGCCGACCACGGGGACGCCCATGTTCATGAACTTCATCCCGATGCTCATCGTGCCGTCTCCACCGATGAGGACCAATGCGTCGACTTCAAGCGCCTCGAGCTTCTTCTTCACCTTCTTCGAGATGTCACGAGGCTCGGCACCGTCGGTGTCGGGGGGGACGAAAGCGAACGGATCGGCTCGATTGGAACACCCGAGGATGCTTCCTCCCTTTGGGAGGATGCCGCGTACCGTCGAGCGGGTCATTGGAACCACGCGCCCTGGCTCCTCGATCAACCCTTCGAAGCCGTCCTCGGAGCCGAGCACCTCGATGCCGAGCTCCATGGCGGTCTTGACGAACGCCCGCAGCACCGCGTTGAGCCCCGGCGCGTCCCCTCCTCCGGTCAGGATGCATACGCGTCGCGCCTCGCCTTCTTTTGAAGCACGAGCGAGGTTATCGGGGCTCGTCATGTTCTGCTCTCTTGCTGCAAGCGTGATAGCTCGTAGATCGCGATCGCCGCGGCCACGGATGCGTTCAGTGATTCGATAGGCCCGGCAAGCGGAATCCGGACGATCATATCGCATCTTTGGCGGACCAGCCGCTTCAGGCCTTTGTCCTCGGCGCCGATGACCAGCACGACGCGCCCGAGGTCTCGCCTGACGTCGTGAAACTCCTGGTCGGCCGCCCCGTCGAGCCCGATGATCCAAAATCCCTCGTCCTTGAGCTGAATGAGCGCTTTTTGGAGGTTGGTGACTTGAATGATACGCGCGTGCTCGGTGGCGCCGGCCGACGCACGCACGACGGCAGGGGTTACCTGGGCCGATCGATGCTTGCCGATCAATACCCCATCGGCACCGAACGCGACCGCGCTGCGCACGATCGCCCCGACATTGTGAGGGTCGGTGATCTCGTCGAGGGCGACGACGAGCGCGCCTTCGCCCACGTCACGGAGCAGGTCGGGCATGGACGCGTACGGATAGTCCGACGCGATTGCCACGACCCCTTGATGGCGTGCTCCCTGCGTCAACTTGTCGAGCTCTTCCCGGGGGCGCTCCTCGATCCGGATCGATGCGGCCCTCGCGGCTTCGGTGAGCGAATCATCTGCACGGTGCGGTTCGGCGTAGATCGCCTCGATCGGCGTGTTCGCGCGCAATGCCTCGAGCACAAAGCGGGGGCCGGTGATCACGCGGCTCACGATCACCCCGATGCGGCGTCGATTTCGGCGAGGATCGCGCGCGCAGTGGCAAGTGGGTCTTGGGCGTCGCGAATGGGTCGTCCGACGACGAGGAGGTCGGCTCCGGCACGAAGCGCGGCCGTGGGTGTCGCGACGCGACGTTGGTCGTCGGTTGCGGCGTTCGCGGGTCGAATGCCAGGCGTGACCAAGCAGGCGTCCGGACCGACCGCGGTTCGAAGTCCGGCGCACTCGAGCGGCGATGTCACGAAGCCATTCAAGCCCGCCTCTTTCGCGAGCGCCGCCAGTCGCTTCACGGCCGCGTGGGTGCCTCCGGCGATCCCAAGCGTTTCGAGGGAAGCATCGTTCAGGCTCGTCAGGACGGTGACGGCGAGGAGCTGGGTGTCTCCCGCCGCCCGCTGCGCCGCTTGCAGCGCCTCGCGACCCGCCGAGGCGTGGACGGTGAGGTATCGGACGCCGAGCCTCGCGGCGGCCGCGACGGCCCGTTCCATCGTGGCGGGGATATCGTGAAGCTTGAGGTCCAAGAAGCACGAGGCCCCTGTGTCATGAATCGCTCGAACCGTGTCTGGGCCAGCCGCCGTGAACAACTCCGATCCGACTTTGAAGACGCCCACGGCCGGCGACAGCGTCTCCGCCCACCGCTGCGCTTCTGCGAGAGTGGGCACGTCGAGCGCCAATGCGAGGCGGTCCTTGGGGCCGGGAGTCATTGCCGGCGCGTACGCTACGGTGCGGGCTAGAGCGTGTCCAGCCCAGCGAGCGGGTCGTCCGTATCGGCCTTTGCGGGTTTTCGTCCCGAGCTGCGGCGACCTGTGCGGCGTCTGCTCTGCTTTCGTGCTGCCTGTGCAGCCTGTCGTTGGCGCTCGGCCTGCTGTGCGAGACGATTCTTTTCGCGTTCCGCGCGTTCGGCCTCAGCCCTAGCTTGCTCGGCGGCGAGTCGCGCTTCCTCCGCTTCCTGCGCGACGCGTTCCTTTTCCGCTTCTGCGAGCGCCGCTGCCTGCTCCTGTCGCTCGATTCGCGGCTTGTAAAAGCCGAAGTACGCAACAGCGCTCAAGCAGATAGCCAATGTTGCCCCGATCGAAATCACGCGTACCGTCAGGCCTTTGCGCCCCTCGGCGTGGATCGCGGCAAGCTCGCGCTTGTGCTCGAGCATGCGCGCCTGCTCCTCGGCCTGCTGCTTTGCATCGTGCTCGAGTCGCACCCGAAGCTCCGCTTGCTCGCGCTCACGGGCCAGGCGCTCTTCCTCTTCGCGCTGCTGGCGCTCGGCCGCAAGCCGTGCCTCTTCTTGGGTTCGCTGCTCCGCCTCCTCAGCCTCGTGCTTTCGCTGCATCTCGGCTTCGATGCGGGCGCGCTCCTCGGCTTCGGCGCGTAGCCGTTGCTCCTCTTCCTTTTGCACCCGGTCGTCCTCGAGAGTCATGAGCTCCCGCAGGTTGAACACGACCGACGACTCTTTTTTCTCCTCCGCCATACCCGTACTTATAATAGACTTTTCCACTGCCCTTGTATAGGAATTCAAACCATGGATCGGGTTGGAGCGGGCTTCAAGTCCCCATCAGGCCGGGGTATGGCAATGTGGGACATGCCGGGACCGCCATTTCTGCCGTTTCTGGCATTCCGTTGATTGCAAGCGGATTCTGCCGCTAACATCAAAATTGTGAGCGAGCTGGGGAGGTTCCTCAAGTTCCTTGAGCGCAAGGACGTGGAGGAGATCGTGTTTCAAAGCGGGGCGGTGGTGTCTGCCCTCATCGGGGGCAAGGTCCACCCGCTGACGAAGCAGCCGCTGACGCCCCAGCACATCATCAAGCTGATCCAGCCGACCGCGCTCATCGGGCTCTTGCCCGCCGAGGATGGCGCGTCGGCAGCGACGCCGGTCCAGTTGGAAGAGCAGGACTTCGTCGCCACGGTGGCTCGCTCTGGCGAGATGTTGATGGTGCGGGTGTCCGCGGCCACAGCGCGGCCCGCGGTCTCATCACCCCGCCAGGTCAGTGCACCTGCACAGGCACCGGCGCCTGCACCCGCACAGGCACCGGCGCCGTCATCTGCACAGGCGCCGTCACCCGCACCTGCACAGGCGCCGTCACCTGCACCTGCAGTTGCTCGTGCGCCTGCACCGGCACCCGCACCGGTACATGAGCCGCATGTGTCGGCGCCCCCCCCGCCGCGGTCGGAAGCGCTTGCCCGGCTACTGCAGATGGCCCGCAGAAAAGCCGCGAGTGATGTGCACATCATGACCGACGAGCCCCCCCGGTTGCGCGTCCTCGGAGAGCTCGTCACGGAGGGCGAGAAGAAGCTTTCGCACGAAGAGGTGGAAGCCATGGTCTTACCGCTCTTTCGGTCGCGACAGCGCAAGCAGCTCGAGGAGCAGGGCTACACGGATTTCGCGTGCGAGGTCGCGGGCGCAGGACGTCTGCGCGTCAATGTGTGTCAGCAAAAGACGGGGCTCAAGGGGTGTTTCCGGCTGATCATTGAGGACCCGCCCACGATCGAGTCCTTGAGACTCCCACTCGAGCTCCGCGAGCTGCTCAACTATCACCAGGGCATGGTGGTCATCTCCGGGCCCAACGGTGCGGGAAAGACGACCACGTTCGCGGCGCTCGTCGACCTCTTCAACACCGAAAAGGCGTGCCACGTGATCACGGTCGAGGACCCGGTCGAGGTCATGCACCCGATCAAAAAGGCGATCGTCAGCCAGCGCGAGATCGGTGCGCACACCAACAGTTTTCACAGCGCGCTCAAGGGCTCGCTTCGTGAGGATCCCGACGTGATCGGCATCGGCGAGCTTCGCGACCGCGAGACGGTCGAGAAAGCACTCGAGGCGGCCGAGACCGGTCACTTGGTGTTTGCGACCATGAGCACCCCCAACGCTGCGAGCACGGTCGATCGGCTCATCGACATGTTCCCCCCGGACGACCAGTCCCAGGTGCGCGCGACGCTGGCAGGCGCGCTCAAGTTCGTGATCAGTCAGCGGTTGGTACCGCTCAGGGACGGTAGTGGTCGAATGGCGGCGGTAGAGATGCTCACGGGCAACCTTCCGCTATGGAATCTGATTCGCGACGACAAGCTCTTTCAGTTGCCGAGCCTTCAACAGCGGGGGCGAGCGTTCGGCATGATCCGGATCGAGGATTCGCTCAACGACATGATCGACAAAGGCCTGATCGAAGAAGCGGTGGCGAAGACCTTCGCGGATGATCCCCGAGCAGTGGGAAAGCAGGCCAAAGTCGATCCCGCGGCCGCGGAGCCCGAAAAGAAGGGCGGTCTGCGCAACATGTTCGGAAAGAAGGGCGGCTGATCGGTGCCAGCCCTCGACCACTACTTCGACATCCTTCTCGACAAAGGCGGCTCGGACCTCCACCTGTCGGTCGGCTACCCGGCCACCATTAGGCTCAAGGGCGAGCTGGTGGCCATCGAGAACGAGCCCATGTCCGAAGAGAGGATGCATACCCTGCTCGGTGAGCTGCTCGACGAGGAACGCCGCCGTCACTTCCACGAGCAGCACGATCTCGACTTCGCATACGGTTACGAAGACAAGGCCCGCTTCCGCGCGAACTACCTGTACAAGACGACGGGTCCGGGCGCGGTCTTTCGTACTATCCCGAGCGAGATTCTGACCGCAGAGCAGCTCGGTCTGGTTCCCGCGATCATCGCCCTTGCCGACAGACGCTCGGGACTCGTCCTGGTCACGGGTCCGACCGGAAGCGGAAAGAGCACCACGCTCGCGGCGATGCTCAACCACATCAACAAGACGAAGCAGCGACACATCCTCACTATCGAAGACCCAGTCGAGTTCGTGCACAAGCCGATCAAGTGCCAGATCACCCACCGTGAGGTCGGGATTCACTCGCCGTCGTTCGCCGACGCGATTCGGAGCGCCGGTCGCGAGAACGCCGATGTGATCCTCGTCGGCGAGCTCCGCGGGCGTGAGACCATGAAGATGGCGCTCCAGCTCGCGAGCTTCGGGCTCTTGATTTTCGCCACGGTCCACACCAACTCTGCTCCGGCCACGATCGACCGCTTCGTCAACGCCTTCCCCGCAGACCAACAGCCTCAAATTCGAGGCATGCTTGGCGACTCCCTCGCCGGCATCGTCGCACAGCAGCTCCTCAAGAAGAAGGACGGCAGTGGGCGCTGCGCCGCCCAGGAAATCCTGATCGGCACCTCGGGTGTCGCGGCCGCGATCCGCGAGGCCAAGACCGCGATGCTCCAAAGCCTGATTCAGGGTGGCGGTCGGGACGGCATGCAGAGCATCGATGCGGTGCTCGAGAAGATGGTCTTGGACGGAACCATCTCGGCGCACGATGCGGTCGAGAAGTCCGCCGACAAAGAGAACTTCCGCAGGCTACCGAGAATCGCCGCGGCCTTGATGGAACAGGCCGGCTAAAATGGGTCGGCGCCAGGGTACTAGCGGCTGCCCGCGACCTGCCTTTGCTTGACCAACACCCAGGCGAGGGCGAGCCCGAGGAGCGTCATCACGCCCAGGGCGACGATCAACACCACGCGAAGGAGCATGGCGGAGCCTCGTGCGACACTGAAGGGCCCGACGAGCACCAACCCACCCCCGTCCTGGGCGATGGGCGCGGCTGGAACGCTGATCACCGCGACCTGCTCCGGTAACAAGTCCTCGATCGCGCCTGCAACCAATAGGCGGACGGCTTCTTCGTTGTAGGGCTCGGTATTGCCTTGGTGCTTGACCAGCACCGAGGCGCTGGGCAGCGGCGGCGACTCGTCCAGCACGAACATCCGCTTGTCGGGAATCGCGAGATGGACGCGTGCATCGAGCACTCCGTCGATGCGCTCGATGCTTTGGGCAAGCTCGCCCGAGAGCGCGCTCACGTAGCGGGCCCGTTCCTCAGTGGCGGTGGGGACGAGCCCGCCCCCGGAGAAGATCTCGTTCAGCCCCGGGTCGGCGCTTCTCGGTAGTCCGGACTTCTGCAACACCGCGAGGGCGCGTCCGGCTTCGCGACGTGGGACCTCGACATCGTACCGGGGCTCACCGCGGGTGCCTTCAGAGACCGTCTTGTTGGCACCGATGCCCTGGTCGTGGAGCGCAACGATCACGTCGTTTGCCTGTTTCTCGGAGAGACGGCTTTGGATTGTGGAATCGCAGCCCACGAAAAGAACGAAACCGAGCATCGCTGCTAGGGGTGTCTTGAAGTGCATGTGGGGTCCCTGGCTTACTCTACGGTGAAGCTGTACCGGGCACCCATACGGGGCGCGCCGAACTTCGGGAACCTTATGCTCCGAACTGCGCGGGCAAGGCAAGCACGGAATGAGCCGCTGCCGCTCCGGACGGTCGCCCCGAGCACGCTCCCGTTGCCTGCGATCGCCACGTCCATCGTCACCTGACCGAGTCGCCCGCCCCCTTTGATCTCTGGGATCACGCACTGCGAATAGAGGCGGTTGAGCTTTCCGTTCAGTATCTTGGCGACCTCGTTGCCGGATAGGCGTGTCTCGCTGCCGCCCTGGGTCACATCGCCGAGCTCGACGGCGCGATTCATGGCCGCCTCGTAGCTGGTGAAACCCCCGGAGGACTTGCGAGGCCGGCTGCTGGATCCCCTCGTGGTTCGGCTCGTCTGGCCGCGACCGGCGCGCTTGCGGGCGCGGGGGGCTACGTCGGGGAGGAGCCCAACCTCGCCGAGCGTGATCTTGCCGAGCTTGTAGAGCTCCTGGAACTCGGCATCCCATTCGGCCTGCTGCTTGCTCTTCTGACGCGTCGCCAGGAAGCCTGCGACCACCAGCGCGATCGCTCCGAAGATCGTGAAGCTGATGAGCCACTTCATCAGCGACGAGCGCCGCTCGACGACTTGGACGCGCTCCCGTTCCCGCTCTTGCACGATGGCCGCCTCTTCGCGTTCTCGCTGGCGCAAAAACGGCTTGAACTGCGTCCACTTGTCGAGTGGCTGGCGTTTGTCGTTTTCGATGTTGAGTGCGTGGTCTTTGGGACCAAACTCACCTTTGGCGATCCGTTCGACGAGCTCGCGCGCGGTGAACGGGCCGTGATCGATTGAGTCTCGCGTGACCATCCACTTGGCGCGCGAGTCATCGCTGAGATTCTCGAGGAGCCTGGTGAGGTCGCCGCGCTTTTTCTTCGTGTCCGTGCCGGCGACGGGGATCTCGAGACCCGCCGGTGGTAGGACGGACCGAAGGTCCACCTCCTCTTGGACCGCGAAGTCGGTGGCTGGCGGGACGGAATTGGCTTCGGTCAGTAGCGGCAGCAGCGCCGCACGAATCTCCTGCGGGGTCGCGTAGCGTTTGCCGGGCTCACTCGCCAGGCACTTGAGCAGGATATCGTCGATGGCTGCGGTGGCGTCCGGATGCGCCTTGGATGGTGCGACAAAGTCGTCGGCAGGCGAGAGGCCGGTGAGCAGTTGGTAGAGGATGGCACCGATGCCAAACACATCACTGCGGGCGTTCGGGTGCTCGCCGGCCCTGAGCTCAGGAGCGAGACTGGCACGGGCGGCATCGCTGAAGGCATGGATGCCCACTCCCTGCAACGACGCCTTGGACACACCGAAGTCGGCTACCTTGACCCGGCCTCCTTTGGTCACCCACACGATGTCCGGTCGCAGGGCGCCGTGGCATGTCTCCGTGTGCGCGTAGCTCAGTGCGTTGCATACGTGCGCGATGACGTTGTAGGCACCCCGAAGCGAAAGCGGCTCACCGCTCGACTCTCGAGACGCGACGAAGCCCGTGAGTGGGGTGCCCTTGACCCACTCCTGCGCAACGAATGCAGAGCCGCTCGGACCTCTGCCGATACCGAGGACCCGCGCGATGTTGCGATGCTTGAGGCGCGCAGCAGTCTGGCACTCGCGCCGCAATACCGGTAGCACCTCGGGCGGGATCAAGCGACTCCGGAGCAAACGGATCGTGAGCCGCTTTTTCGTGCGCTGATCGCGGGCAATCCAGACATGCGCTATATGGTCCTCGCCCAGGCCGCGAATCACCTCGAAGCGTCCACCCAACACGCTTCCGACGTTCATGGGTGGGATATCCGACGATGCCGGTGGCGCGTGCTCAGGCATGAACTCCCTTTGTCAGCCTAATTACACGGGGCGCCGGCGGCAAATCAGGTCTAGGGGCTCTTGGCGAGTTCCACACTCAATTCGCGCTCTTGGAGCACTTCCCCCGAGAGTGCGGCGATGATCTCATCGGCCCGGTCGACCGGAACGTCGACCAACGAATGCCCGTCGCGTATGCGAATTCGGCCGATTTCACGCCGGCTGAGGCCGGTCTTGTCACGGAGGAAGCGCCCGAGTTGGGCGGCCCGGATCTCGTCCCTGCGGCCGACATTCACGTACAGCGTGGTGGACTTCGGGCGTTGTTGCGTCCTCGGGGGTGCGACCTCTTCGGGTGTCGGCGGTTCGGCGGCGGGGACGGGAGGGCGCTCGCTTTCGCCGGCACGGCGCGCGGCAGCGGCGATCTCGTCGACGTCCTCCTCCTCGGCGCCAAAGAATGCGTCGAGGAGCCCCGCGAGCAGTCGCTCTGCGTGAGGGTGGGTCATGAGCCGTCTGGCGACGGCGAGGTCGATTTCGCTGGGGCTCTTTATGAATGCCTGCTCCAGCATGCTCACGCGATCGGCTTCTCGACGGGTGCGCTCGTCACCTTGGGTGGGAAGCGAACGTTCGACCGGAGAGATGCGGAACATGAGGCGCAGGTAGTAGAGCGTCCCGAGCTCAGCCGGGCCGACCAGCGCGAGCGCCGTTCCCGTTCGTCCCGCGCGCCCCGTTCGTCCCGTGCGATGGACGTATTGCTCGACTTCCCCTGGGAGCGTGAAGTTGATCACGTGCGTCAGATGCGAGACGTCGATCCCACGTGCAGCGACGTCGGTTGCGACCAAGAACCGTGCTTTCCCCTTGCGCGTGTCGTCGAGCACCCGCTCGCGGTCCCGTTGGCTGCGATCGCCAGTGAGCCATGCGGCGTTGAATCCCGCTTGCTGGAGCGCGGTGGCCACGCTTTCAGTCTCGGCCTTCGTATTGCAGAAGATGATCGCGCTTTCCGGGTCCTCCGCCTCGAGCACGGCGATCAGGTCGCGGACGCGGCCCACGCCACTCACCATGTACACGAAGTGATCGATCCCCAGCGCACCGACGTGATCGCCGGAGAGGCTCAGGAACTCCGGGTCGTTCATGTGGCGCTCCGCGATCCGCTGGACGGGACTGTCCACCGTCGCCGAAAAAAGCAGCGTCTGCCGCTCCTTTGGGAGGTATTCTATGATCGCATTGAGCTCCTTCGCGAAGCCCATCGAGAGCATCTCGTCCGCCTCGTCGAGCACCAGCACCGAGATGTCGTCAAGGCTCAGCGTGCCGCGGCCGAGGTGGTCGAGCACTCGACCCGGGGTGCCCGAGATGATCTGCGCGCCCTGTTTGATTTCCCGAATTTGTTTGTCCATCGAGGCGCCGCCGTACACGGCGGCGATGGTGATGCCGCGGTGCGTCCCGAGCTTCCGGATCTCGCGCGCGCTTTGAAGCGCAAGCTCGCGGGTGGGCGCGAGGATCAGCGCCTGGACGCTCGGTTTGGGCTCGACGCGACGATCGACGAGCGGAATGCCAAACGCCCCAGTCTTCCCGGTGCCCGTCCTCGCCTGCACGATCAAGTCCTGCCCGGACACGATTTGAGCGTAACTATCCCGTTGAACGGCGGTGGGTACCTCCCATCCCATCTCGTCGATCGCTCTGAGGACGTCTTCACTTATGCCGAGCGAGGCAAAAGTAGGGGGCTCGCTGGTCCGGCTTTCTTCGGTCATCGTTGCTCCGCTGTGAGCTTCGCGAGCGAGGATTCGACCGCTTCGGCGAGCTTTCTGTCTTCGGTCTGCAATCGCCGCAGCGAGAGCTCCGTCTTGTGACGGTAGCGGTCCAGCGCCTTGCACGCATCGGGATCACATCGCGTGGCATACGCCGCGAGCCGCTTGTCCCAGTCCTTGTAGAAGCGTCGCTGCGCACGAATGTCGGGTGCCGCGTCGGGTTGAGCGGCGAGCTCTCCTGCGAACCTGCGAACCTCCATGTAGAGGTCGGCGAGGCCGGTCGAGCAGTCGTCCGACAGGCGAGACGGGTCTGTCTCTTGCTCCGGCCAGAACACCTGCGGAATGACCGAGGTGAATCCGACCATGATCACATAGACCAGACCCACCACGTAGACGCCCATGGCAAGGCGTCGGCCCAAACGGCCTTTCTCAGCTTTGTTCTCCTCGGTCATTCGACGAATCCGCGCGCATGCTAACAGGTGCCTGCTCACCGCGCACTTCGTCACCCATGTCGGCCTCACGATCGGCTTTGCGCTGCTTTTCGGCACGCTGGCCATACCAAATCAGCCCGGCCGCGATCATGACGCTGACCGCCACCATGCCGCAGCAGAGTCCATAAAGGAGAAGTGTGGTCGTCCCGGTGGCCATGGCTTTCCGGGAACGGGCCCCGGCCTACAAGACGAGCTTATAGCCGATTCCGTACGCGGTGAGGATGTGCGTCGGCTTATCGGGGTTGGGTTCGATCTTTCGGCGTAGCTTGACGATGAAGTTGTCGACGGTGCGGTTGTTCGGCCCTGCCTCCAGGCCCCAAATCTTCCGCAGGATATCGTCGCGAGATACGGGCTCTCCGGCATGGGCAGCCAGCATCTTGAGGAGCTCGACCTCGTAGAAGGAGAGTTGGGATACTTCCGCTCCCTTGTTCAGCGTCTGAGCCGTGGCGTCGATGACGATGTCTCCGATCTCGATCTTTTCGACATTCGGGCGCTGCGAGCGACGCAGCCTTCGCAGTAGGGCGCGGATGCGCGCGACGAGCTCGCCCACGGCAAACGGCTTGGTGACGTAATCGTCGGCTCCGGAGTCGAGGCCGCGGATCTTGTCGGCTTCCTGGCTCCGTGCGGTGAGCATCAAAATCGGAATCACCGGGTCCGTCTTGCGAATGGTCTCACAGACCTGATAGCCGTTGATGTCGGGCAGCATGAGGTCCAGCACGATGACGTCGATCGGCTCGGATGTGGCGAGCCGGACGCCCTCTTCGCCGTTGGGCGCGTGCAAGACGTGATAGCCCTCGAACTCCAATGCGTCGCACAGTCCCAGGGCCAAGGACGGCTCATCTTCGACGACCAGGATACTGTGTTTGTCGGAAGCCATTGTCTTAGAAGTTAAGAAACTCACCCTCGAGTGTCAAACCAGCGCCTGCGTAGTGCCTGTGACTGGGGTGATCGGGATCGAAAACCCCACCTCGGCGCCACCGTCGGGCGAGTTCCTCGCCCATGCCTCGCCTCCGTGTGCCTCGGCGGTGTGCTTGACCAGTGATAGGCCGATTCCTGAGCCGCGAATCTCATCGTGGTGACTCACGCGATAGAAACGATCGAAGATCCGTCGTGCGCGGTCTTCTGGAATGCCGGGGCCGTGATCGCGAACCTGAATTTCGACGGCCCTTGGCTTGCGCACGACGGAGAGCTCCACGGGAGTGTGTTTTCCGTACTTCACTGCGTTGTCGAGGAGGTTGACGATCGCGAGCGTGATCGCCTCTTTGTCGAGCGACAGTGGAGGAAGGTCTTCTTCGACCTCGAGCTGGAGATTCACGCCCTCGAACTCGCTTCGGTAACGAAACGTCTCGGCCGTTTGGTACACGAGGTCAGCGAGCTCGGAGCGTTTGAACTCGTAGCGTTCCTTGCCCTGCTCGAGCGCCGAGAAGTCCAGCACGTTGTCGATGAGAGAGGTCAGGCGCTCGGCCTCGCGGCAGATGATTTCGAGGTATTGCTTGCTTTTCTGCTCGGTGCCGACCCGACCCTCACGTAGCATTTCGCCGAACATGCGGATGACAGACAACGGCGTCTTGAGCTCGTGAGATACGTTGGCGATGAACTCGCTCTTCAGGTCGCTCAGCGCACGCTCTTTGGATGCCGCGTAAATCAAGAACACCACGCCAAGAAGCACGATGAAGAAGGAGATCACGGGCAATGCCGTCTCACTGATCCGAAGCGAACGCCCACGCGACCGGAGCAGGGCGCCCTGGCGGGGGGCGACGCGCAGGCTCCATTCGGAAAGCGTCGTGGGAAAGCGGTACGGAATCACATACGGGCCCATCCCCGCGAGCTCGGGGCCGAAGATGGGGTCGTCGTTTTCGTCCACGACACGGTAGAAGGGCTCGGCGTCGTTTTCGGGTAAGAAACGAGGAAACACTTCGCGGACTAGGTAGTCCACGTCGTGGCCGGCGATCAGGTAGCGACGCTCGCCTTCGATGATCAGCGTACGGTATGAAAACAAATGACTCGCGTCGTCGACTCGACGGTGAAGATGCTTGATTTCGCCCGGCTCCGCCTCAGACAACCTGAGGAGCGGCCGGATCTTCCGAAGGAACAGTCGGCGCAGCTGTCGGCGGTCGCGTGCCTCGCCACGAATCGCATACGACAGGACCTCTTCGGAAGCATCGAGCAGGAAAACGGCGCGCACACTTGGCGTGAGGGCCTCGGCTTGCGCCACCCAGACCGTTTCGATCGAGTCGGGCTCGTAGACGTCGATCAGACCAAACACCCTACGATCGGCGTTGCCGATGTACCGCTCAATCCCCTCGGCGCGCTGCTGCGCAATGAGCAGGAGGCTTTGCGTAATCGTTTGCTCGCCGAGCTCCGCCTGAAGGCGCGTTGAGCGCAGCGTATAGTAGCCGAGGATCGCTGCCGCCACGACGATGGTGGGAAGCAGCAACGCGTAGACCAATCTCGAGCGCCACCGACGCATCTATTCTCGTTCGGCCCTCATTGGACGGGTCATGAGGTCGACGACGGCGTTGCGCGCGGACTTGCCCTCGTAGAGCATGCGGTAAACCTCGTGCGTGATCGGCATATCCACACCATCGCGGATCGAGAGGTCGTGTGCACTCTTTGTGGTTCGGACCCCCTCGGCCACCATCTGCATGCCCTCGAGGATTTGGTCAAGAGTTTCGCCTTTGCCTAGGCGTAAACCCACGGTCCGATTTCGGGACAGATCGCCCGTGCAGGTAAGCACGAGGTCGCCCACCCCAGCCAGGCCGGCCAGCGTCAGCGGATTCGCCCCCTTGGCGATCGCGAGCCGCGAGATCTCCGCGAGTCCACGTGTGATGATACCCGCGCGGGTGTTGTGACCGAGCCCGAGGCCGTCGGCGATGCCGGTTGCGATCGCGATGACGTTCTTCAGGGCGCCACCCAGCTCGACGCCGACCACATCCTCGGTGTTGTAGACGCGAAAGCGGCCCGTCGTGAACGCCGCTTGGACCTTACGAGCGGTGCGTTCATCGTGGCTGGCGACGCACACCGCCGTTGGAACGTCCGCCGCGACCTCCTTGGCGAAGCTCGGCCCGCCCAGATACGACAGAGACGGGTGCAACGATTCGGGCAGAAGCTCCTCCAGGATTTCCGAGACGAGAAGCAGCGTGTCGGTTTCAATGCCCTTGATCGCGCTGACGATCGGTGCGTCTGGTGGGATGAGCGGCGCGGCGTCTTTCATCACGGCGCGCAACCCGTGCGTGGGCACGACGCAGACGACCATCTCTGCATCACCTACCGCGTACTCGAGATCGTGGGTTGCCTCGAGCGTGTCCGGGAGCTCGAAGCCGGGCAGATAGGCGGCGTTTTGCCGCTCGGATTGGATCTCCTTGGCGATGAGCTCGCGCCGCGCCCAGAGCTTGGTCTGCGCGCCTTGGTCGGCGATGAGCTTGGCGAGCGCCGTGCCCCAGGACCCCGCGCCGAGTACAGCCGTCCGAAGAGCCGTCATGGCGGCGACTGTAGCATGGGACCGCTGACGCTGGCCCTGACTCCCGTACTCGGACTCGGCCTCCGTCTCGGACTCGGCTTGCCGTTACGGGCTTGGCTGTACGCCCGTCTCTTCGCGCGCTTCGGGCGGCTTGCTGTCGTCGAGGTTGAGCTTCAGCTGGTCCGGGTCCAGGAGTGCGTTGGCGAGCACGGCGTCCATCTTTGCAACCGGCACGAACTCCAACGTGTCGCGGACC
>CAJIBX010000116.1_pt1 | contig 32750 bp, 31 predicted proteins | sample 9199471 | NCBI WGS metagenome assembly CAJIBX01 (sample SAMEA7708317, study PRJEB35096) | sediment metagenome | biome: marine neritic benthic zone biome [ENVO:01000025]; feature: sediment [ENVO:00002007]; material: shallow marine sediment [ENVO:03000034] sea grass bed [ENVO_01000059] ...
ATGAGCGAGCGGAGCGTCGGAGCTCACGGTAGGGTTGATTGCCGTAGCGGTCCAAGTGAACGACCTCGCCGACCGGGCGTCGTGTCGTGGGACCGTAGCGACCGCGTGGCCAACCGACGGGCATGATCGCGACCGGCGAAACCCAGGGCGGGAGCGAAAGCGCACGGGCCGCGAGAAACGTGCTCCACAGCGGCATGACGGTGAGGTTGCTGCCCAGGCCCGCTGCGCGTGCGGCAAGCAGGAAGTTCTGCACCGCGGGGTACACCGACCCATAGTAGATGCTCGCGAGGAACGGCGGGAAGGGCGGTCGAATGCCGCTGACGATCGGTCCGTACGTGGTCCAGCGAAGGCAGGCGACCACGAAGACGGGAATGTCCTCGTAGTGCTCCGCTTGCCAGTCGACGGCGCGCATCGCGCGGAGGGTCTTTTCATCATTGTGGGCGAAGAATCGCCAGAGTCTGCCGTACGTGTTCCAGGCACTCCGATTGAGGCGTCCGAGCTTTGCTTTGACACCTGGGTCGCGCACGATGACGAACTCGAGATTTTGCCGGTTGCCGCCCGATGGCGCTTTCAAGGCGAGCTCGATCAATCGGAGAAGGACGTCGTCATCCACCGGATCAGGTTTGAGGCGACGGATCGACCGCTGACTCTCCATGGCTTTCACCAACGGCATGTTGAGGCCCTCGATGCTACCGGGGGGCGAGGGTGACACTTCTGTTTCCATTCGCGGACTATAAACGAGATCCCGCGGAGATGGTGTCGCAAGGCTATTGAAGAAATGCCCGCGACTAGCTTATACTCCGCGCCCTACGCGGGCACGGCCCAGAGGAGACAGCAATGGCGACAACGAAGAAGCGAAAGACCACCAAAAAGAGGAAAGCGCCCGCCAAGAAGCGCCCCGCCAAGAAGCGCCCCGCCAAGAAGCGGACGACCAAGAAGCGGACGACCAAGAAGCGGACGACCAAAAAGCGGACGACCAAAAAGCGGACGACCAAGAAGCGGACCACCAAGCGCGGTGCGCGCGCGCGCGCTGAGCTTGCCAAGCTCCGCAAGGGCGCGAAGAAGCGAACCGCGGCGGCGAAAAAGAGCGCTGCAAAGCGCCGGGCCGCCGCCAAGAAGAGACTCGCCGCCGCCAGGAAGAAGGCAAAGGCTCGAGCGGCCTCGGTGAAAAAGCGCCGCGCCGCGCGCAAGAGGCGCCCGGCCAAGAAGAAGTAGCACCCCCACCGACGGAGCGTCCCGGTCGGTCACCGAGTAGCGGGAGGCTTGACGAACTTGAGCGTCATGCGGTCGCTCTCGCCGATCGCGATGTACTTCGCGCGGTCGGTGTGACCGAGGCGTAGGGAAGGGGGCAGCGTCCACACGCCCGCCGGATGGTCTTTGGTGTCCTTTGGGTTGGCGTTGATCTCGGAGCTCGAGACGAACCCGAAGCCTGCGTTCTTCGCGAGCTCTTTTACGTGCGTTTCGGTGACGTAGCCGCTCTCGGTCATCTTTTCGAGAGTCGTGCCCTCCTTCGCCCGATGCTCGACGACCCCCAGCACGCCGCCCGGCTTCAGCGCTCGAAACATCGCGTCGAACACGCCGGGCGCATACTTCCCTTTCATCCAGTTGTGGACGTTGCGAAAGGTGAGCACGAGGTTCGCGCTGCCTTTGGGGGCGATTTCGGTTCGCTCGGGGACCGACAGCTCCGTTACGATGACCTTCCCGTATAGCTTGGGCTTGGCGTCGAGCTTCTCTTGGAACTTGCGCTGTACGTCCTTTCGCCACTCCGGGGTGCGCTTGGCGGTTAGAGAAAAATTGGCGGCGTAGTACGTTCCCTTCTTCTTCAAGACCGGTGCGAGGATCTCGGTGTACCAGCCTCCGCTCGGCCAGATTTCGACCACGGTCATCTCGCGGGAGAGCCCGAAGAACGCCAGAGTCTCCGCAGGGTGTCTGTACCGATTGCGCGCGATGTTTCTCACGGACCGGTGTTCGCCCGTCATGAACTGCTGCACGAGCGATTGCGTTCGATCGGTTTTGGCCTGCAGGGCCGAAGCGCTGGCGAGGAGGGCGATGAGCGCCGTGAGCGTGGCGAGCTTGCCGGGGGTCTTCATGGTGAACCTCTATACAACGTACACACTCGAATCAGTCGACGTAAACGGTCTTGATATTGACGAATTCCAGGATTCCATGCTCTCCGAGCTCGCGTCCGTAGCCTGAGGTCTTGATCCCGCCAAACGGCAGGCGAGGGTCCGAGCGCACGAATGTGTTCACGAAAGAGCATCCGACTTCGAGCTCTGTGCGAGCGATCGCTTCCCCTCGCTCGACGTCACGCGTGAAGACCGAGGCGCCGAGCCCAAATGAGGAATCGTTGGCGACCCGCAGGGCCTCTTCTTCGTTTGCGACCGGGATGATCGCCGCCACCGGGCCAAAGAGCTCTTCGGCGTACGCAGGCATCCCCGCTCGAACATCGGTGAGCACCGTCGGCGGGTAGTAGGCGCCCGCCCTCGCGGGGACTTCGCCGCCTAGGAGCTTTGTTGCTCCTAGCTCTATACTCTTTACGACCTGTTCGTGAAGCTCGTCTCGTAAGTCCACCCTTGCCTGCGGACCGAGTGTCGTCGTTGGATCGAGTGGGTCGCCCATCCGTACGTGCTTCAACCGCGCGACGAGCCCAGACTCGAAGGCGTTCCGAATCTCAGGGACGACGACGAAGCGTTTGGCGGCAATACAACTCTGGCCGCCGTTGATCATCCGGCTTTGGGCGCAAGCTTCGACCGCCGCGTCGAGATTCGCATCCGCAAAGATCACATAGGGGTCACTTCCGCCAAGCTCGAGCACCGATTTCTTGAGCGCGCGTCCCGCGGCGGACCCCACGGCCCGACCGGCTTCCGTGCTTCCGGTCAAGGTCACCGCGGCGATCCGTGCATCGCGGATGATGGGCTCAACCTGGTTCGTTTCGATCAAAAGGGTCTGAAACACGCCTTCTGGGAGACCCGCCGTGGCCAAAATCTCTTCGATCGCCAATGCACAGCCTGGGACATTGCTTGCATGTTTGAGCACCGCCGCGTTCCCTGCCATCAACGTCGGCGCCGCGAATCGAAACACCTGCCAGAAGGGGAAGTTCCAAGGCATCACCGCCAACACGACCCCTAGCGGCTGATAGGTGACGAAACTGCGGGCGGCTTCGGTCTCGACGTGTTTGTCGGCCAGGAAAGCCGCCGCGTGCTCGGCGTAGTACTCGCACACCGACGCGCACTTCTCCGCTTCGGCACATCCCTCCGACACGGGCTTACCCATTTCTTCGGCCATGAGCACTGCCCACTCTCTGGCGCGCTCACGCAGGATTCGTGCGGCGGCGCGTATCGGCGCGGCGCGCTCGTCACCGGACCGGTTCCGCCATGCGCGAAAGGCAAGCTGCGCCCGCCCGAGCGCGGCGTCGAGCTCGGCCTCGGAAAGCGTTTCGTACGTGCGTACTCGCTCTCCCGTGGCGGGGTTGAGCACCTCGATCGCGCCCATCGCCACCATGTATACCACGGTCGACCACGTCGCGTGATAGGCTGTAGCCGAAGGGGGTAGGATGCATCGAGTGCTCGTGTTGGGGGCGGGTCGAATCGGTCGAGCGGTCGCGACATATCTCGCCGAGACCGATGATTACGAAGTCTCGGTTGCAGACGTAGAAGAAGAGGCGCTCGAGGCTCTCGAAGGCAAGGCTCACATCACGCCGGTTCATCTCGATGTCGCGCAAACCGAGCTGCTTCTCGATCTGATGCAGAAGCACGAGGCGGTGGTGTCGGCCGTAGGTGCGAGCCGGCAGAAGGGGATCGCAAGCGCGGCGTTAGGTGCAGGGGTGAGCTACTTCGATCTCACTGAGGATGTCGCCAACACCAAGCGCGTCCAATCGGTCGCGGAGCGCGCCGCGGACGGTCAGATCTTCATGCCGCAATGCGGCTTGGCACCAGGCTTTGTTTCGGTCGTAGCCGCGTCGTTGGCCGACGGGTTCGATGAGCTCGAGCGCGTCGAGATGAAAGTCGGTGCGCTTCCTCAGCATCCATCCAATGCGCTTCGCTATCACATCACCTGGTCGCCAGAAGGGCTGATCAACGAGTACTGCGAGCCGTGTGAGGCAGTCATCGACGGAGAGATGCGCTCGATTGAACCGTTGCAGGGCGTCGAGCATCTCGTCATCGACGGCGATCAATACGAAGCCTTCAACACGTCGGGCGGGCTCGGCACGCTCCGCGACACGTTGCAGGGCAAAGTGCGCCAGCTGACGTACAAGACGATCCGCTACCCGGGTCACCGCGAGCTGATGGAGTTCCTCCTGAAGGAGCTGCGTCTGTCCGAACAGCGGGAGCTCGTCGTCGATATCCTGGAGCGTGCGATCCCTGGCACTCTCCAGGATGTGGTCGTCATCTTCTGTGCAGCGAGTGGCATGAAGGGTGGCGAGTATCGACGTACGACCGATGTGCGCAAGATCTATCCCGAGACCATCGCCGGGGAGCGGTGGAGCGCGATTCAGAGGACGACTGCGGCGGGCGTCTGCACGATGGTCGATCTCTTCTTCACCGGTGCGCTCCCGAAGACGGGCTTCGTACGCCAGGAACAGGTCGGGCTCGACGTGTTCTTGAAGAATCGCTTCGGAAAGCACTTCATCCCGCCGACCAACGGCGGTCAGCCCGTCATCGAAGAACGCGACGGGTAACGGCGGGGTGGCGGGACCAGGCGCCGGGGCTACGCCCTACTGCTTCGCAGTCCCGCCTGTTATAAGATCACAGTGCCGGCGGCGGGTGGAGGCTGATCAACCCCGCGCGCACGCCAATGAACTGTCTCAGGATCGCGTCTCTCGAGTCACGGAATGAATCCGGCGTGCCCGTGATGTGAACGCGGCCTTCGTGGATGAGCGCGAGTCGGTTGCTGGTTGCGAATGCGCTCTTCAAGTTGTGTGTCGCGACGATGCTTGTGTTCTCCAGCTTTTCCTGGAGGCCGAGCATCAGGCGGTTTACGCGCGTGACGTTGATCGGGTCGAGGCCCTCCGTCGGCTCGTCGTAGAAGATCATCTCGGGATGGACCGCGACGGCACGAGCAAGGGCGACGCGCTTCCGCATCCCGCCGGAGAGCGAGGCGGGCCACATATGCTCGATGCCCGGCAGGTCGACCAGCGCTAGCGATTCAGCGACCCGAGCGTGAATCTGCTCCTCGCTGAAATCGGTCTGCTCGTACAGGCCATAGGCGACGTTCTCGAAGACGTTGAAGGAATCGAACAGCGCTCCCTCTTGAAAGAGCATTCCCGTTCGCCGCCGCACGACCCGCCATGCGGCCTCGCTCTTTCCGGTCATGATCTCGCCATCGAAACGGATCGTACCCGCGTCGGGTTCGATCAGGCCGAGCATCATTTTCATCAGCAGGCTCTTGCCTGAGCCGGATTCCCCCATGATGGTGAGGAACTCGCCCTCGTAGATGTCGAGGTCGAGCCCGTCGAGCACCACATTTCGTCCGAAGGCCTTGCAGAGGCCGCGCATCTCGACGAGCGCCATGGTTGCGCCCTCAATAGCACACAATCGCGCTACATACCCCGAAGGTGCTCGCCCAACATTCGTCGGAACGAACCGAGCTTCAACCGTCGTCGCGCGACTTGCCACACATCCGGCCGTCGAGTGAGCTCGCGCACGGTTCGCTGCAGCACCCAGCCCGTGTGGCTGAGGGATGCCGTCGTGAGCTCGACCGGGCTCGGGGGCCCGGCGGCTTCGAGCGAGTACCCAAGCTCCTTCATCACGGCGCCTGCTTCGTGCTCGATCATTTGGAGCTCGGTCGGTGAAAGACCATCGCGCCATTTGTCGACAAAGGACGGATCGATCGGTTGCTCGACATTGACGTGGTGCCCCGCCTCTTGCTCCTGCGGGGTGAGCTGCACGGCTTCCGTGCCGGTGTCGAGCATCGTCGCCTCATACTCGAGGCCAAGGAACTCGCACAGTGATCGAAGCACGCGCTCGGGGTCGGTCATCAGATCCTCATACCGTACGCGGTGCGTCCGATGGGGATGGCGACGTTCGAGCTCGAGCCCGAGGCGGGCGTCGTTGGCATAGCGTCGAGCCCCGTAGCGCACGTGGAGGCGATGAGCCTTCGACTGGTTGAGCGATAGAGCGACGGCGCGGCCGTCGCGAACGACGTGAACGAAGCGCGCATCCGGGAACTCGGCCGCAAGAAGGTCCGTAGCCCGCACCATTTTGGGTGTCTTTTGCCCCCATACGTCTTTGCCGCGTTGCCCGGCGTATTTGCGGTGAAGGAAATCGATGCATGCCGCGGTCGATTCGAAAGGAGCGAGCTCCTCCCCGGTCGGCTGAAGCTCCCAGTACGCGAGCTCGGGCTCCTCGCACAGGAGCTGCTTCTTTTGGTCGAGCGGAACGCGCTCGGCCTCGAGGTAGTCGATGAGGAAGCCCGACTCCGGCGGAATGGCGACACGGGAATGATTGGAAAGCAGCCGACGGATCAGGGTCGTCCCCGTGCGCGGCGCGCCGACTACGAAGAACGGCCCTGGTTGACGCGAGCTCAAGATGAGCTTGATCTAGCGGTTCGCGTCCATCTCGTCGAGGACGCGAACTCGCGTGACTTCGGTCCCGCTGAAGTGTTCTGCGCGAAGGGCTTCGATCGCCTGGTTGCGCACGCTCTCGCTCAGATTCCGCGCTAGGATGGCGTCGCGCTCCGTGCGATAGGCGTCGAGGCGAGCATTCCATTGCGCTTGCTCCTGATCGAGCCGCGCAAAGCGTTCGGCGGCCTCGGGCCCAAACTCGTCGGCGCGGTACGCGAAGACTTCGTCTTCGTCCACGCCGTCCCTCCGCATTTGCGCGACGACGGCCGCGACCTCGGCGGGCCGCTGGATCCGTTGTCGAATCTCACGTATCGGCTCGGGAAGCTGGGTGTCGAGCTCGGCGAGGCGTGATCTCTTCTCCTCCCAACTGAGGGTCTCGTCCTGGTAGAGCTCGCGCCGTGCGATAGCGTCCTTGGCCAGCAGGTTTTGCTCGCCAAACGTGCGCCGTGCGACGTCTTGCCCAAAGATCTCTTCCTGTAGCTCGACGAGCGCATCGAGGTGCTCGCCGATCTCATCGCGCTCGAAGCGTTCCGTCAAGCGCGCCGACTCGCTCCGGTAGCGAAGGTAGCCGTCGAACAGAGCCATGACGGCGGGCAGTTGGTCCGAAGGGACCTGGCGCGCGGCCTCGGCCTCCACCAAGCGCCGGACCTCGGCGAGGCTGATCTCGCCCTCGGTCGACAGGAAGTAGTTGAAGAGGCGGATCGCATTGGCATCGGCGACGAAGCGACCCCGGTCGTCGAGCATCAAGAAGCCGTCAACCTCCGTCCCATCGAGCGAACCGGGAAGCCCACTTCCGCGGCGGCGTGGCGCGTCGGCGGCCTGCGGCTCGCGGTGAGCGGTTATCGGCTTCCGGTCAGCGGTCAGCGGCTGGCGGCTCGCGCTTGCCGTCTCGGCGCGCCCAGCCTGCGGTGATTCCTCCTGCCCGAAGAACCACCACGCAAGGACGAGCAAGATCGCCAGGATCAGTGTCGCGATCGCGTGTCGCATCGAGACAAGCGTACTACAAGCCCCGATTCTTGAGTCGGTTGGCGTGGCTGCGGAAGACCGTCTTTGGATTGGTCGTAAATGGCGACACCAAGCCGAACATCTGGTTCACCTCATCGAGGTGATTCTGGAAGTAGTTGTCGCGGATCACGTCGCCCAGGTGGGAGCTACACCGCCCGACCAGGCCGTCGTTGGCCTCGCTGAAGAACAGCGAGGTGATGCCGAGGCCCGCGTCGAACGGATCGAGGAAATTGGTCAGCACGCCGGTGCCGCTCCACGAGTAGTACCGGACACCGTTGACCTTGGAAGCGCCCTCGCCACAGCCGCTCGGGAGGGCCTGGGGGTACGCGGCATTGAACGCGGCCACGCCGCTCGGCGAGAGATTCGCGAGACCCGCTTCGACGTCTACCGGACCGTCCGCCGCACCAAACGCTTGGAGCAGCTCAGCCAGGATGCCGATCGCGAACTCGCCGATCTGGGCGAGGATGCCAGCTTCGGCGAGCTCGGCGAGCTCCGAGCCCTTGTGCGGACCGGCGACCGCCGTCGCAGACGCGACCAGATCGGGCCGCACGGCCGCGATATACCGAACGTCCAAGCCGCCTTGGCTGTGTCCGATCAAATTGAACTTGGCCTTGCCGGTGATCGCCCTCAAGTCCTCGAGCTGCGAAATGATCAACTCACCGCGCACCTCGGACGAGTTGGCCACGCTCGAAGTGACGACGAAGACCCGGCCGCCGTCTCGTTCGATCGCCTCGGGAATCCCGTTCCAGTATTGGACGATGCCGCCGAGCAGCTCATCGAAGCCCAAGAACCCATGCGCGAGCACGATCGGGTATTTCGTTTTGGTGTAGTTGCGATTGAACCACCACCAAAACGCTTCCGATTGTGACTCGACCGCTTCTTCTTCCGCGGTCTCGGACAGATCGCCCGATGCACACGCCTGAAGGCACAACAAGCCTGCCAGGATCAACGGACTATATCGCTTCATGAGACACCCCTGGGTTGGTTCTTGGGCGTCGATCAACGCCACCATCGTCGCCGTTGATAATCTCTTTATCGGTTGCGAATCAAGCGTTTGTTGAGAGTGTGAGGTGCCTCACATTCACGGAACCGCCGCGAGCGCCTCTAGGAACTCATCGGCTTCGACGTAGCTCGTGATGCGAGAGGCCTCAGTTCCGTCGCGCTTGTGCATCACGACCAGAGGAAGCCCCGGCTGATTGTATCGCTTGAGCAACGCCCACTTTTCTTTGGTCGCCTGGTCAGCGCTCAGATCGATCCGGACCGGCACGAAGCGTTGAGCTTCTGCAACGACTCGCGGATCGCTCATCGGGCCATGTTCGAGCTCGAGACATGCCGCGCACCAGTCAGCGCCGAAATCGACCAAGAGAGGGCGGCCTTCGGTACTCGCTTGCGCGCGCGCCGCGTCGTAGTCGTCGAGCCAGGCGATCTGGGCACCGGGGGGTAGGGCCTCGACCCAGCCGAGCATTCCGAGCACTCCGGCGACGCAAAGACCGACCCCGACGGCCTTCCGTGCCCGCGTCAGGGCGCCGCCTTCTTTGAGCGAAAGGTGGATCGCGCCAGCGGCGATACCCAACAGCCCGAGCGCGACCGCGCCGATCAGCCAGGTCGTGCTGCGCGTGTCCGGCTGCGGGTAATCGACGAGGCTCCGCAGGAAGTAGAATGCAAGCGCGAGCATCGCGATTCCGAGAATGCTCTTCACGCCATCGAGCCAACGACCCGACTTCGGGAGCACCACGGCAAATGTGCCCACGAGAAAGAACAACACCCCGAGCCCAAGTGAATAGACGAACAAGCTTAGCGCGCCAAAACCGACATTGCCCGTGGTGGCAACCCAAGTCAGGAGAACCGCGATGACCGGTCCGGTGCAGGGCGCCGCGATCAGGCCGTTGACGAAACCGATGCCGAACGCACCCCGGTACCCGACTCCACCGATCCGTGCGAGGCTTTGCTGCCAAGACGACGGTAGGCTCACGTCGAACAGCCCGAGCATGCTGAGCGCCATCACGACGAACAAGAGCGCGAGCGCGCCAAGGACCCACGGATTTGCAAGCGCGCTCCCGAATGCGACGCCAGTCGATGCGGATAGTATGCCGAGCGGCGTGAAGAACGCCGCCATTCCCAACACAAAGACCGACGACAGCGATGCGCCTCGGACGCGGCTTGTGGTCTCGTGGGCACCGAACACGCTGACCGTCACGGCGATCATCGGATACACGCATGGAGTCAGCGATGTGGCGAGCCCGGCGATGAAGACCCAGAACAGGGCCCCGCCATAGCTTCCCGTCTGGAGCGCACGCTGAAAGGGTGCCGTGAGGTCCGAGAGCGCATCGGCGCCGGCCCCGTTGGGCCAGGCCAGTAGCCCTAGAACGATGGCCGACCCGATCAGAGTTTGCAGCTTGGCGCGAATCAGTTGACCCTCCTCGGGTCCCAATTCTACCTTGCATCCAGCAACCCGCCGCTTTTGCGGGCCAGGTGTCCCATTGCCACTGCCAAGTCTACTCTGCTGCGTCTTTGCCACCGGACTGGTGGTCGCCTTTGCGGGGCGCACCGAGGTCGCCACCGCGGGTGACCGCTGGTGGTCGAGCGAGACGTTTTCGGTGTTTGCGGTGTTCATGGGTTTGGTGGTGGTTCCGGTCGCCTCTTACTTCTACGGCTTTCACGGCGATTGGTTTCTATTGTACCTGGCCAGCACGGCGTCGGTGATCTCGCCCCTCGGCCTGTGTACGCTGGGCCTCGTTTTGGCCACCGCGGTGGTAGGATTCGCCACTGGGGTAAAGCTTTGCCGTCTCGACGACATGCGGCAACTCCGCGTCGCGAGTGCTGGGGCGCTCGGGGCGGCCATCGCACTCTTCCTGATCGCCTGGCCGCGCGTGACGGTGGTCGGTTCGACGGTCCAGTTCGAAAAGCAGTTCGGACTGTCTCCGTATTGGGGAAGTGCGGCGTCTTGGGGCGGTCTCTGGATGGCACTCGTGCTGATCGGCGCCGTCGGCTACCTGTACGTCACCCTGCAGCGACGCTATCACCGCAACTAAGCCGCAGGCGCGAACTCTTGCAGTTCCGCGCGGAGCTTCTTCTTGGCACGGGCCTCGAGCTGACGCGCGCGTTCTCTGCTGACGCCGAGCTCGCGACCGAGCGACGCAAGCGATTCGGTGTCGTCGCTGAGCATTCGCCTCTCGACGATCAAGCGCTCACGTTCATCGAGCACTTCGAGCGCCTTCGTCAGCTTGATCTCCAAGCTGCTCTGCCGTTGGGCCTGTTCGAATACTTGGTCCTGTGGCTTGGCGTCGCCCTCGAGTGTCTCGACGAACGTTGTTTCCGAGTCCCGAAACACCGTTGCATCGAGCGATACTTCGCGATTGTCGAGACGGCGCAAGAGCTCCCGCATGCGCTTGGGGTTGGTGTCGAACTTCTTCGCCATTTGCTCGATCAGCTCGTCCGGATCGGACACGAGGTTGGCGAGGCGCGCGCGTTCGCGGCGCAGCCTGAAGAACAGCTTCGAGCGGAAGGGACCTGAGCCGGGGCCGACCATCGTGCTCGAACGCACCACGGCTTCGAGGACGAATGCACGAATCCAATACCCGGCATACGTGACGAAGCGGGTGCCGCGACCGGGATCGAATTTGCGAATGGCAGTGACGAGACCGACGTTGCCCTCGGCGATGAGATCGCCGAGCCGCAGCCCGTAGCGACGATACTGAAGCGCGATCGCCACCACGTAGCGCGTGTTGGCTTCGACTAGCTTGTTGGACGCTTCCTGGTCTCCGTTTTGAGCGCGAATGGCGAGGGCGTACTCGTCCTCGCGGGAGAGCTTCGGAATGGCTCTCACCCTCTCGATGTAGCGGTCTAGCGAGCTTTGGGACTCCATGATTCGTCTCCAGGTCTAACGTTACGTTACGTGAGGTTTCGGTGCAAGGTCTATTAATAGACGTTCGAGCCAGCTCGGTGTTACGTCGGGCCGGTCACTTTTGGTAAATATATGAAATTATAGGGCTAAAGCGCCCTAGAGCCGCAGCTCGCCTCAGGCGGAGAAGCTCGACCCGCAGCCACAGGTCGCCTGGGCCTGGGGATTGACGAACTTGAAGCCGGCCCCGTGCAAGCCCTCCACGTAGTCGATCTGGGTTCCCTCTAAGTATTGGAAACTCATCATGTCTACGTAGATGGGGATGCCGTGAGACTCGAAGGTCTGGTCGAGCTCGCTCGTCTGGTCCTCGAAGAACAGGTCGTACGAGAAGCCCGAGCACCCGCCGCCGATCACCCGGACCCGGAGGCCTTGGCCTTCGAGTCCCTCAGCGTCGCGAATCTCTTTGACTTTTTCGGCTGCTTTGTCCGTTAGATTCAACATCTGAATCCTTACTATAGGTCGCGGCCGGGGATCACGCCAGGATCGAGCCGCCCCATTTTGTAACGTATCGTGAGAAAGTGCCGCGCTTGCGGGGGGTGGGCGGGCTGCTACGGTCGCGAGCCTCATGTACCGCTGCCAGTTCTGCAATACCGTCGCCGCTCCAGGCACCTCTGCTCATCGCGTCGTGGTGCAGGCGAGGCCCGCCGAGTACCCCAGTCGTGCCAAGGCGCATCGTCACAGGGTGGGGCGCAAGCTCAAGCACTCCGATGACCCAGGCGGGGCCGGTTACGAGATCGCCAAAGAAGTGATCGCTTGCAGGTCGTGTGCGGACGAGCACGCCGCCAAAGAAGCTGCCCAAGCCGACGAGTAGAACCCCGCTATTCGCCGATTACGCGAGTCAGCGTTGCTGGTGCACCGGCGACCGTGAACGCGGCGCCCGGTTCGATGTGTCCGCGAAGCACCGCCCCGATCGCGATCGTCTTACCCGAATCCGTCGCCGCGGAGGTGATCGTCCCCGCCTTGCCCGCATCCTTGATGACCTCCGCATTCACGGCATCCGCCGGGCTGGCGCCGAGCTCGAAAGTGCACAAGCGCTTGGGTGGATTGCCTCGATGTTCTAGCATGACCACCGCTTCCTGGCCGATGTAGCAACCCTTGGTGAACGACACGGCCAGGCTTTTGAGGCCCGTCTCCTGCGGATACGTCCAATTGCCAAAGTCGACGCCAAACCTCGGCCGACCCCGCCGAATGCGTGCGAGCTCCCAACCCTGTTCCTCGACCGGACCACCGCCCACGCCGCGCGCCTCCGTCACGAGCGAGTCGAAATGCTCATTCGCAGCGCCGCGGGGGATGATGCTCTCTCGGCCTCCGAGACCGAGTCGATCGGTCGGCCAGCCGTGCGGCAGGATCTGTTCCGCCAGCGGACCCTGCGCCGTCAGGATGCTCGAGGGGATCGTCTCGATCTCGACGTCTTCCATGATGATGTACCGGTCGAACGTCTCGAGAACCGCTTTTTCGCTCTGCTTGGGGAGCAGGAGCCAGAACTCGGTATCCCGGTCGAGCACCCACGCTTCCGCGGAAACCCGCCCCTTGAGGTCCACGATCATCGCGTAAGTCGACGTGTCGGGCTCGGGTTGTTCACTGATCTTCTGCGTCACCTGGCCGTTGAGCCATTCGCGCGCGTCGGAGCCTGCCACTCGCACGACGACTTGATCGCGGAGGATGCACACCCCCACCGTGTGCTGCAGCCACTGCGCTTCTTCGGCGACGGTCATGGTACCGAAGCTTAGCCGTCCGCGACGAGCGTACCAGCGAGCAGCTCGACGGTGCCGGAATCGGTTTCGACCTGAATGCCGCCGCCAGCGGCGATCCCGAGCAAAGTGCCGGTGACGCCGTTGCAATGCACCCGTCGACCTCTCAGCGCGAGATGGCGATCGAGAGTGCCGACGATGGCTGCCGAACCGCCGGCCACGTAGCGATCGACCCACTGCTCGACCGCCTCGAGCACCTGCGCGAGAAGCGCCGAGCGATCGACTGGCTCCTTCAGAGCTTCAGCCACTGAGGTCGCCATGCTGCGGAGCTCGGCAGGCCATTCGGTACGATTGACATTGATGCCGATGCCTACGATCGCAGCGTCCAATTCGCTCCCGACGGTTCGCGTCTCGACGAGGACGCCGGCGCACTTCCTGCCGTCGACCCACACGTCGTTGGGCCACTTCACGGTGACCTCAGCGTTTGGCAAACGCGCCGACAGCACCTCGCGTACTCCCAGCCCGACCGCAAGCGTCAGTGGTGGGACCTGGGCAAGCGGAAGCTTCGGTCTTGCGACAATCGAGACGTAGAGGTCGGTGCCCCCCGGGGAATCCCAGTGGTGGCCGTGTGCGCCGCGCCCGGTGCGCTGTTCGTCCGCGATGACGGTGTGTCCGTCGGGGGCCCCTCCTTCGGCGGCCCTGCGTCCGTCATCCATGGTCGACTCGGTCGAGGTGAACAGCTCGAGCGACCTGCCGTACCGCTCCGTGTGAAGCGCCGATTCGATGTCCTCGACCGAGAGATCCTTCATGGGAGCCACTCCAAGGCCAGATCCACCGACGGCGACGAGTGTGTCAAGGCGCCGACGCTGATCACGTCGACGCCCAGCGTACCGAGCGTGTGAACCCGTTCGAGTGTGATGCCGCCCGACACCTCGATGATCGCGCGACCGGCGATCGTTTCGACGGCACGTGCGACACGCTCGTCGTCGAAGTTGTCGAGCATGATGATGTCGGCATCCGCGTCGAGCGCCTCGGCGAGCTGCGCTTCGGTCTCGACCTCGCATTCGATGCGCGAGGTATGGGGTGCACGTTCGCGTGCGCGTTCAATTGCGTAGCGAACACCGCCCGCTGCAGCAATGTGGTTGTCCTTGATGAGGACGGCGGCGCTCAGATTCTCTCGGTGGTTGTGTCCACCGCCGCATCGGACGGCGTATCGTTCGAGCGCACGCAACCCAGGAGTCGTCTTTCGGGTATCCGTGATGCGCGTCTTGGCGCCCGGCGGTACCGCGTCGACGAAGCGTTGCGTGAATGTGGCGACACCGCTCATCCGTTGAGCGAAGTTCAACGCGACTCGTTCCCCGGTCAAGATCGCCGCGGCGGGACCCTGCACCATGGCGACCTCGCTCCCCGCATCGACCCGGTCGCCGTCGGCGGCCTTCGGCGTGACGACGACGTCCCGATCGACCTGCGCGTACACCTCTGCGACGACAGGGAGCCCGCAGACGACCAATGACTGTCGCGCGATCAGGCTTGCCCGACCTTGCGTCTGCGGGTCGACGCACGCCTCGGTGGTGACGTCTCCGCCGTCGGTGTCTTCGGACAGCGCGCGGCGCACCACGTCCTCGAGGACGGTCTGCTCAGGTGGAATCACGGCCATACCTCGGGCTTATAGTGGATAAAGCACGCTCACCCCAGCCAGCTTCTCGCAAGCACCTCCGAGAACAGATTGCACAGCGCGTGAAAGGCGATTGCGGCGCCGATGGTCCCGCGGAGAGCGCGAAGCCAACCGAACGCGAGGCCCGGGAAGAACACCGCGAGCCGGGCCGGGTTTGGATCGACGATGAAGTGAACCAACGCGAACAGCACCGCTTGGAGCACCAGGGCGACCGGCGCCACACTTGCGCCCAGCAATCGCACACGTCGCTGCTCGACGTCGAACAGGGTGGTTTGCACATAGCCGCGGAAGAACGCCTCTTCCGGTAACGCCACCATCACGAGCTGCGCAAGCGTGAAGGAGACGACCTCCGGTGGCCACTGAAGCACGAAGGGCTCGACAGGTTGGTGCCACAACCAAAACCCAACCGCGAACGGCGGAAAGGTGACCGCCGCCAACGCGACCGCCACTGCGGTCTCCCGGATGCCATGCGGTAAGGCGGTCTTGATTGCGCGTGCGAGATCGTACAGACCGAATGGTCCTGGCTCGCCGCCGTCGGCCGGACTGAGCAGCCCGCCAAGCTCGATGCCGTAGTGTCGGAGATCGCCCCGCGCGAGTCGGACGCTCAGGATCAGAAACAGGGCGGCGACGACGAGGTTGACGTACGGACCCACGGTCGCGTGCCCCTCGAGTCGGGTGATCGCGAAGCATGCCAGGCATGCCACGAGGTAAACTACGAACAGCTCCCGCAACGAGGACCGATTCTCCATCGAAGCACACTACAACCGATTTCTCGCCCGCTTGCCATAAACCTTCCCGGGCTTACACTCCGCTGACTTTGGCGGCGCGGGCACAGGAGGGAGTTGACCGGTGATTCCCGAGGAGACCATCGCTTTGATTCGTGAGCGAACTCCGATCGAGGAGCTGGTCGGCGAGCACGTGGCCCTCAAGAAGTCGGGCGCCAGCTATCGAGGCCTGTGTCCTTTTCACAACGAGAAGACCCCGTCCTTTTACGTCCACCCGCATCGCGGGTTCTACCACTGCTTTGGGTGCAGGGCCTCGGGCGACGTCTTTTCATTCGCGATGCACGTCGAGGGCAAGACCTTCCCCGAGGTCGCGCGCTTGCTGGCCGATCGCGTAGGGGTCGAGCTTCCCGTCCTCGATGCGGAGGCCGAGGCCGCCCAGGGGAGGGCGCGGAAGTACAAGGACCGCCTCGCTTCGCTGATGGACGCGGTGACCGAGTTCTACGTTCGGCAGCTCCGCTCCCATCCTCACGCGGCGCTTGCCCGCGCCGAGCTCGCGCGCCGAGGCGTGAGCAAGGAAGCCGCAAAGACCTTCAGGTTGGGCTACGCGCCCTCTGGCTGGGACACGACAATCGCGTTTCTCGACGAGCAGGGCTGGTCTCCGGCCGACGCTGAAGCGGTAGGATTGATCGTTCCCCGCCGAACCAAGCAAGGTCATTACGATCGCTTTCGACACCGGTTGATGTTTCCCATCACCGACCTGCACGGCCGCGTTGCGGCGTTTAGTGGCCGCGCGCTCGACGCTCCGCCAGGCGAGCAGGCCGAGGAATCCACCGCGAAGTACATCAATAGTCCCGAGGGTCCCCTGTACACCAAAGGTGAGATGCTCTTCGGCCTGCACGAGGCTCGAGTGAGTATTCGCCGCGAAGGGTTCGCGTTGCTTTGTGAGGGCAACTTCGATTTGCTCGCGTTGCATCAGGCGGGCTTCAACCAGGCGGTCGCGCCATTGGGCACCGCTTTCACCGAAACACAGGCTCGCCTCCTACGTCGCTTTTGCGACAAGGTCGTCCTCCTCTTCGACGGCGATGCGGCGGGTAAGAAGGCCGTCGTCGAGGCGTACCCGTTGGTTCACGACGCCGGGCTCTCGGCGCGCGTCGTGAATCTACCACCGGAGGTCGATCCGGACGGATTCCTTCGCAGCGAGGGCGCCGAAGCGCTTCGGACACGACTCGATCACGCATCGGCGATGGAGGAGTACCTCATCGACGAAGCCGCGGCGCGCGCCGGCGGAGATGCTCACGCCAAGGCGGTCGAGATCGGAGGCCTCGGCCCGATTCTCGCGGCGGTCGAGAGTCCGATCGAGCGTCGGCTGTATGTCGAACGCGTCGCGCGCAAGTTCGAGATTTCCGATTTTGACGCAGTGCGCCGTGAGCTTCGACGCGGCTTGGGTGGGCGGTCGCAACGAAAAAGCAAAGCCGCGAACCCCACGAAAGAAGTGGCACCACGAGAGTTACAGTCAAAATTGATTTCTGTACTTCTCGATCATCCCGACTTGATCCGAACTGCAGAAGCCCAGGAACTTTCAGAGCTTTTGACCAGTGCGGATCTTCGCGCCATCTTTCAAAGCATCTTGCGGATGGTGGACACTCGCGGGGGAATCGATGCCGTAGCGTTGCTAGCGGCATTGGAGGCCAATTCTCTCAGACCTTGGGTTGAAGCGCGCCTCGTTGTGCAAGAGTGCACACGCGATGAGGCCGAAAAGATCCTCCGTGACGGCGTTCCGCGATTGGCGCAGCAAAACATCGAGCGTGAGCTGCCCCGTCTTCAACAACGCATCGTCGAAGCACGACGTGTTGGCGATGACACATTAGCTGCAGGTTTAACTCAAGAATTCGTGGCGCTTTCGCGCAGCGCGCATAAGCTTAAACAGGGAAGCACCAACTAAGAGGTGACCATGGTGAGCAAGACCCCCGCTGGAACCAACGAATCCATCCCAGTCGCAGACAAACCCTCCACTGTTCCGTTTACGGCGAGACTCAAAGGCCGCGAACGAAAGGAAGTGCAGCAGCTCGTCGAACGAGGACGCCTTCAAGGCTACCTCACGTACGATGAAGTTAACGATGCACTCCCTCCCGAAATGGTGACATCCGATCAGATCGATGACCTGATGTCGTGGCTGCGCGGGGAGGACATCGACGTTGTCGACTCGGTTTCGCAAGCTCGCAATCGCGGCGACGCGAGCAAGGCCAGAGCAGGCGGCAATGGGAACAGCGGCGCGCGACGGCCGTCGACGGCGCCGCCGCCTCCCGAAGATGCCTACAGCAGCAAGTCCAACGACCCGGTTCGAATGTATTTGCGCAAGATGGGCTCGGTTTCACTGTTGACACGCGAGGGTGAGGTCGAGATCGCCAAGCGCATCGAAGATGGCGAAAACAAGATCTTCGACGTGATCTTGAACTCGAAAGTCGGGGTCTCGGAGATTCTCGAAATCGGTGAAGGCCTCAAGAAGAACAAGCTCCGCATCAAAGACGTCATTCGTGACCTCGACAAAGCCGAGGAAGATGTGGACCTCGAGGCAGTCAAGGAACGTACGCTCAAGCTCTTCGACAAAGTGCGGCGTATGGAAGCCAACATGGCCAAGCTTCGTGCCGATCTCGAAGGCAAACGCCGTCTGTCCGAGCGCAGCCGAAAGCAGCACAAGAGCCAGCTCGACAAGCACCATCAGGAATGCGTCGTCGTCTTGCGCGAAATCGGACTCACCAAGAAGCAAGTCGACCGCGTGGTCGCGGGCATCAAACAATACATCCGTCGAATCGAGCGCGCAGAGCGTGAGATCAACGAGGCGGAGCGACGCGTGGGTGGCCTAAAGCACACGGACATGCGCCGCGTGATGCGCGAAATGCAAGAGGACGTCATGCTCGAGCGAAAGGTCGCTCGCAGGTACGGCTCCGCAGAAAAGATCGCCATGGCCGAAGAGTCGGTCAAGGACAGCCTCAAGGCGATCGAGGTCGTCGAAGACGACATGGGTCAACCCGTGCCTCAACTTCGGAGCACGTATGCGGAGCTTGCAGAGGGAGAGCGCCTCGCCGAGCGCGCCAAGGCAGAGCTGGTGGAGGCCAACCTTCGTCTGGTGGTGTCCATCGCCAAAAAGTACACCAATCGCGGTCTGCAGTTTCTCGACCTGATTCAGGAAGGCAACATTGGCCTGATGAAAGCCGTCGACAAGTTCGAGTATCGCCGTGGTTACAAGTTCTCGACGTACGCCACTTGGTGGATCCGCCAAGCCATTACGCGTGCCATCGCCGATCAAGCGCGCACCATCCGTATTCCGGTCCACATGATCGAGACGATCAACAAACTGATCCGCACCTCGCGTTATTTGGTGCAGGAGCTTGGCCGAGAGCCCGACCCAGAGGAAATCGCCGAGCGCATGGAGATGCCGCTCGAGAAGGTTCGCAAGGTCCTGAAGATCGCCAAGGAGCCGATCAGCCTCGAGACGCCGATCGGCGAAGAGGAAGACAGCCATCTAGGCGATTTCATCGAAGACAAGTCCGCGGTGTCACCCGTGGAGGCCGTGATCAACGGCAACCTCGAGGATCAGACCCGTCGCGTCCTGAAGACGCTCACGCCTCGCGAGGAGAAGGTCCTCCGCATGCGTTTCGGCATCGGTGAGAAGAGCGACCACACCTTGGAGGAGGTCGGTCAGGACTTCGAGGTCACCCGGGAGCGCATAAGGCAGATCGAGGCCAAGGCCTTGCGGAAGCTCCGGCACCCGAGCCGCTCTAAGCAGCTTCGCTCCTTCATGGACAATTAGGCTCCGTCCTTTGCCAGGTCTTCCGAGGACAAGTGCTTGGCCGCCCAAGGCTTGCGGAGTAAGAAGGCTCTATCGAACACGGGCCCATAGCTCAATTGGTTAGAGTCCCCGGCTCATAACCGGGTTGTTCCTGGTTCGAATCCAGGTGGGCCTACCACGGCGTGTTTGCGTGTCGACGCTCCACACGCTACAGCGCCGCTTCTAGATGGCTGTACGCGACGAGTTGATTGCACTCGCAAGGCTTGCCCGGATGGACGACTCGGCGCGCGATCTCGATTCAGAGCTGAAGCAGATCCCCGAGCGGCTCGAAGAGCTCCGCAGCAGCGTCCAGATGCTCGAGTCGTTGCTCGCCCAAGAGCGAAGCCAGCTCGACGAGGCGGAGCAACTCAAGGGGGCGAGGGCGACCGAGCTCAAAGACCGCGTCGAGGGCCTTCAGCGCGCGCGTCGCAAGGCGGCGCAGGCGACCAACATGAAAGAATCGCAGGCTGGCGAGCGCGAGATCGAAGCCAACCGGCGCGCGATCAAAGATTGCGAGGACGACCTCCGACGCATCGGTGAAGCGATCGAGGCCAAAACCGCATCGCTCGCCGAGCGCGAAAAGGACTTCGATGAGGCCAAGCAGTTGCTCCAGAGCGAAGACGACAAGGCCAAGGCTCGCGTTGCCGAGCTCGAAGCGGAGCGAGGCGAGCTGCTCGGCGGGCGCGACGAGATCGTCGCGACGCTCCCTCAAGTGGTCATCCGTCGCTATGATCGTCTGAAGGGGCCGCTGATCACCGCGGTGGCGATCATTGGCGACGGCACCTGCCCCGCTTGTCGTATCTCGCTTCCGCCGCAGCTTTACAATGACATCCGGCGCGGCGAAGATTTCCATCAGTGCCCGCAGTGTCGGCGGATGATCATCTACAAAGAGATCGCCGACGCCGACTGACCCGCTTCGTTCGGAACCGCGCCCGGGCGCGTTGCGACGCGCCGACTATGGAGGACGCACTCGCCTTGCAGATCCGGGCCGGTCGCCAGCCCAAGGCCCGGGCAAGGCTCGCTCACGCTCGTGCCAAGCGAGGCGCCTCGGTGGATTGCTGCTTGGCACTCGCGAGGTCCTCCTCCGTCGGCACGCCTGGCAACGCGCCTCGCGTAGTTGGCCGCCTCATCGTGGCACGGCGATCAGGGTCTGCGCGGAGTATTCGCCTTCGGCGATGTTGAGGACGATGCTCGAAGCCGACCGGCGAAGCTGGTCAGCAAGTGACCGGTCAACCCGCCGAAAGGAACGTAGCGACGGGACCTCCGAGACCGAGACCGAGACCGAGACCGAGACCGAGGCCGAGACCGAGACCGAGGCCGCTAGACGATCGCGAGCCAGTGCTCGTCGGGGACGCTCTTGCCGCGGACTGCGTCGAAGTAGGCGTTTTGGATCTTCTCGGTGACCGGGCCGCGTGAACCGATGCCGATCTTTCGATCGTCGATTTCGCGGACGGGCGTGATCTCGGCGGCCGTGCCGACCATGAAGACCTCGTCCGCGATGTAGAGCTCGTCGCGCGAGATCAGCCGCTCGTGAACCTCGAGCCCCAGCCCCTTGGCCAGCGTGATGACCGAGTCGCGCGTGATCCCCGACAGGATGGACGTGCCCAACGGGGGCGTGCTGACTTCACCATCGCGCACGACGAAGATGTTCTCGCCCGACGCCTCGGAGACGTAGCCCTGTGGGTCGAGCATGATGGCCTCGTCGTAGCCGTGCGCCAGAACCTCTCGCTTGGCGAGGATGGAGTTGACGTAGTGCCCGTTGACTTTGGCTTTGGACATCAGTGAGTTGACCGCCGCTCGGTTGAACGAGCTCACCTTCGTGCGGACGCCGTTCTTCAGGCCCTCTTCACCGAGATAGGCACCCCAGCGCCAGGCAACGACTGCCACGCGGGTTGGATTTTCGGCGCCGAGACCCATCGCGCCATCGCCCATGAACGCGATTGGACGGACATAGCATTCGTCGAGCTTGTTGACGCGGACGGTCTCCAAACACGCTTCCGAGATCTGTTCGGCCGAAAAAGGCATGGGAAGCAGGCAGATGTGCGCCGAATCGAAAAGCCTCCGAATGTGCTCCGACAGGCGGAAGATCGCGCTCCGCCCGTCGTCGAGCTTGTAGCAGCGAATGCCTTCGAAGACGCCAAGGCCGTAGTGGAGCGTATGGGTCAATACGTGGACGTTGGCCTCGTCCCACGGAGTGAGTCGACCATCCAACCAGATCTTGTCCACTTTATCGACCATTGCGCGCCTCTGGTCGCGCGTTGTAGCACAACAATTCCCATTGGTTGACGCGTCTGGGGGCATGGAGTAGTAGACGTGCGCTCTTTTCGGGGGCGTACGCCCAGAAGGACAAGGATTTCGCGTGCTCTACACCCTGCTCTACATCCTCTTGCAACCGGACGTAAGCGGTGGAGCGCCGAGCGCACCGCCTGCGGGTGGGGGCGGAGAAACGGCGCCTGTCGGTCCCGCTGCCTGCGGCAGTGACCCGACGTTCCTGTTCATCGTCTTGATGTTCGTGGTGTTCTACTTCCTCATGATCCGCCCTCAACAAAAGCGCGCAAAACAGCACGACGACATGCTAAAGGGCCTCAAGAAAGGGGACGTCGTCCGTACCAACGGCGGCATTCGCGGTGAGGTGACCGCCATCGACGATAAAGACGTGACTTTGTTGATTTCGGATCGCACCAGGATCAAAGTGCTCCGCAGTCATGTCGCTGGCCTCGAGCAGGCGGAGGCGCAGGACAAGTAGGCATGGATCGAGGCTGGTACTTTCGTTTCATCGTGGTCGTCGCGTCGGCCGCGCTGGGTTTATTGGCGCTGTGGCCCAGCATGGACCAATGGCTGCCGGCGCCGGAATTCATCAAGAAGACGTTTCCCGGTCGCATCAGTCCCGGGTTGGACATCAAGGGCGGCCTTCGCTTGATGTACGAGGTCGAGGTCGACGAGTACATTCGTGACCGCCGCGACCGCGACGCCGAGCAGGTACAGCGCCAGTGCGGCGTGCTCATCGGTGCCGTCGAAGAGAGCGAGGTGGACACGGTCAGTCGTGAAAAGCTCGCGCAGGTATCACAGCGGTGCAAGGTCGAGCGTGTCGACAAAGAGGGTGGGGCGGTAAGGGCGATCCGCATCACGTTCGCCAACCAAGAAGACGCTTCGAAGCTCACGAAGAAGTGGGTGAAGGAAAACTTTCGCAACCTGAGGGTCAGCACGGGCGCCGGCAAGCAAGTGGTCGATCTCTCGATGCGCGAGGACCAGATCACCGGGCTGCGGGAGTCCGCGGTCAAGCAGGCCGTACGCACCATCGGTGATCGCATCGATAACCTCGGGCTCCGCGAGGCCACGGTCATCGGTCGCGAGACCGACATCATCGTCGAGGTTCCCGGTGCCGACGAGAGCTCGTTTGAGCGTATCAAGTCGATCATCAGTCGGACCGCTCGACTCGAGTTCAAGATCGTCGACGACGAATCGGACTTCCGGAGCAGCCTTCGGCCCGACCCCGACAATGGCATCGAGCTCGGAGCGGGTTCGCAGCCGTACCTCCAAGCGTGGGGCGACGGCGCTCGCGAGCGGCTCAAGCTCCACATCACCACACTCGACATACCCGATGACCACGAGCTGGTCCTCGGTCGCCTCCCGCCTGACCCAGACCGCGGCCAAGATGGCTGGCGCACGTACTACGTGTTCCGAGTGGCGGAGGTGACGGGTGAAGACCTCGACGACGCGGCTGTCGGTTTCGACCCTCAGTCCGGCAGTCCCGAGGTCGACTTCATGATGAACTCGCGCGGCGCCGATCGCATGAGCTTGCTCACCCGGCGCAACATCCAAAAGCGCATGGCCGTCGTGCTCGACGACCGCGTCGAATCGGCGCCCGTCATTCAGAGCGAGATCGGCGCGCGTGGTCGCATCACGCTCGGTGCCTTCCTCGACCGCTCCGAGCTCCTCCGCGAGGCGAAGGACCTCGTGGTCGTCCTCCAAGCAGGCGCCTTGCCGGCGCCCCTTCGCCCAGCCAACGAACAACTCATCGGTCCAACGCTTGGCCGCGACTCGGTTGCCCAAGGCGCGAGGGCCGCCATTGTCGGCATTACGCTCGTGCTGATCTTCATGGCCTTTTACTATCGCGTGGCAGGGCTGATCGCGGACCTGATGGTCGTGCTCAACATGATTCTTCTGTTGGGCATCATGGCTGCGCTCGAGGCGACGCTCACCCTGCCCGGTGTAGCGGCGATTGCGCTCACGGTCGGTATGGCCGTCGATGCCAACGTCCTCATCACCGAACGCATACGCGAGGAGTTGCGCCTGGGGAAGTCCCCCAGGTCCGCGGTCGAGCAAGGCTTTGCGCGTGCGTACTCCTCGGTGTTCGATAGCCAGCTGACCACGGGCATTGCGGGGATCGTCCTGCTGCAGTTCGGTACCGGGCCGATCAAGGGTTTCGCCACCATGCTACTCATCGGCATCGCGACTTCGCTTTTCACCGGGACGTTTTGCTCAAAGGTGTTTTTCGACTGGCTCGTTCGGGGCCTGCGCGTTCAAAGACTGAGGGTGGGCTGACATGCCTGAGATGGTGAAGGCTGGGTTCTACTTCGACTTCATGAAGTACCGCGTCCCCATCATCGGGCTCTTGGCCCTGCTGTCGGGAATGAGCCTGGTGTCGCTGTTCTACCCGGGGCCCAAATACGGCATCGATTTCGCCGGCGGAACCGAGCTTCAGCTTGCGTTCACCGGTGACACCCAGCCCGGCGAGATTCGCACAGCCCTCGAGGACCTCGGGTATGAGCGGCCCGACGTGGTGAGTGTCGAGGGCTCGCCCAACGAATACATCATCCGAGTGCGCGAGGTATCTTCGCTGCCCGTCGATCAGGTCGCGAAGATTGAAGAGGGCCTCAAGCAGGCTTACGGCGAGGAGGTCTTCCGAGAGATGAAGGTCTCGCCGGGCGGCGACAAGATCTCGGTTCGCTTGAGTCAGGCCACCACCGACCTCGAGATCCGGCAGGCACTCGAAGCGGGTGGCGCGCAGGTTCGCTCGGTCAATCCACTCGCCGGTAGTCGCGATCATCGGTACGAGGCACACCTCGTCGGGGTGGGCGACAAGGTCGCACAGCAGTTGCGGGAGGTATTTGGAGACCGAGCACCAGAATCGCCGCGCCGCGTCGAGTGGGTCGGTCCCAAGGCGGGCAAGCAGCTTCGCGATGCGGCGATTCAATCCCTGCTCTACGCGATCGGCTTCATCATGCTCTATGTCGCGTTCCGGTTTGACTTGCGCTTCGCGCCGGGCGGTGTCGTCGCGATGTTCCACGACGCGCTGATCACGCTTGGCGTGTACGTCCTGATGCAAAAGGAGGTCAACCTCACGACGGTTGCCGCGCTATTGACCATCATGGGTTATTCGATCAACGACACCATCGTCGTCTACGATCGGATTCGCGAAAACATGGCCCGTCTTCGCGACAAGAGCCTCCGGGAGCTGATCAACATCAGCACTTCCCAAATGCTTTCCCGCACCCTGATGACCTCGCTCACCACGCTTCTCTCGGTGGGGGCGTTTTTCTTTCTCGGCACGTCGGTCATCAAAGACATCGCGTTCGCCCTCGGCATCGGCATCTTCATCGGTACGCTTTCATCGATCTTCATCGCCGCGCCCCTGACCGAGTGGATGGATACGCGGCTCTTCAGCCGCGGGACCCGCTGAGTTCGTATGCCTTCCCCGGGTCGGGAGCCACCGGAGGTAAGGGTTCTCCCAGCGGACTACGAGGCGGCTAAATCGCTCGGCGCCGCGTGTGGCGTCAGTCCCACCCTTGCTCAGATCCTGCTGCATCGCGGGTATCGTGAGTCCGGGCCGGCTCTGGAGTTTCTCAAACCTACGCTCGCCGGCCTGACCGCGCCTGACTCGATGGTCGACCGCGATGTGGCGGCAGAGCGCCTCGCCGAGGCGATCCAACGGCGTGAGCGAATCGTGGTGTTCGGGGACTACGATGTCGATGGCACTACCGCAGCAGTCATTCTGGGTGACATCCTGGAGGCTTTGGGTGGCGAAGTCGCGGTGCTCTGCGCCGATCGTTTTTTGGGCGGCTATGGTCTGAGTGCGGAAGCACTCGCACGCTGCCTCGAACACGGGCCCGGTCTCATCGTCACGTGCGACTGTGGCTCGAGCGATCACGAGCGTATCCGGGACGCGGTGACCCAAGGCATCGATGTGATCGTGGTCGACCATCACCTCGTGCCAGACGAGCCGCTTCCGGCGCTCGCATTCTTGAATCCGCACCGTCCGGACTGCGCCTTCCCGTACAAGGGGCTCGCGAGCGCGGGCCTTGCCTTGAACTTGGGCGCGGCTGTTCGAGCCAGGCTCGACACTGCGCTCGATGTGAGGCAATGGCTCGACTTGGTCGCGCTCGGTACCGTGGCCGACGTCGCACCGCTCGACGGGGACAACCGGCGCCTCGTTCGCGCGGGGTTGAAGCGGATCGCCTCCAATGCGGTGCGTCCTGGCGTGGCCGCGCTTCGGAGCATTGCCAAGATTCCGCCGAACGGCTTCATCAGTGCGGTCGATATCGCATTCAAGTTCGCGCCTCGGATCAATGCGGCGGGTCGCCTTGGGCAGCCGGAGGCTGCGCTGCGCGTTCTTCGAGCGACAACCACCGAGGCGGCATACGAGGCGGCACACGCGCTCGAACGGCTCAATCTGGAGCGCCGTGAGCTCAGCGCGCGGATGGCTGAAGACGCGATCGCTCAAGTGAAGGACGTGTACGGACCCGAGCTCCGAAGCGGAGTCGTCGTGGCATCGAAAGACTGGCACCGTGGCGTCGTCGGAATCACGGCTGCGCGACTCGTCGAGCATTTTGGCGTACCTGCGGTCGTGGTCGCTCTCGACCAGTCGATCGGTCACGGAAGCGGACGAACCGTTCCAGGGATGGATCTTCACGGCGCGGTTGCGCAGTGCGCCGGCGAGATCGAAGGGTGGGGCGGGCACCGCGCGGCGGTTGGGTTGAGCATGCAGGCCGATCGACTCGATGCGTTCCGGGCGGCGTTCTCCGACGCCACCCGGGTCCCAGCGCCACATCTCGAGCCGCTCGTGGTCGACGTGCGACTCGACCATGCGTTTGTGCTCCCGACGGCTGTAGAGATGGCGCAGCTCGAACCGCTTGGCGAAAAAAACCCGAGCCCGCGCTTCCTCGCCGAAGGAGACGTTCGAGAGGTGCAAGCAGTTGGAGAGACCGGACGTCATCTCGCCCTGCAGTTGCAGCTCGCCGGTTCCACGCTTCGTGCCTTCGCGCCCAATCACGGGCACTTGGAAAAGAGCATCCAACAGCGCCTCAGCATCTTCGGGGAGCTTCAGCCCGATCACTGGCGGGGCGGCGACCACCTGCAGTTCCTCGTGAGCCATCTGTGGAACGCCGATGCGGGTGTCTGACGCCGTTTTGTGCCGCAAAAGCGAGCGAGACCGAGGGCGGCGGGCTCACCGTGACCTTCGTCTCTCCTCAGGCGTGAAGCGCTTTGCGAAGCGGCTGGGCGATCTCGCGAATCGCTTCGCGAGAACGGGGCAGCGCGCTCATGGTCGCGAATCCGTGTGGCAAGTCCGTGACGTGGATGTGCGTGACGGGGACGGCCGCAGCTTCGAGCGCGGCGACGTAGTCCGCGCCTTCGCCCCAGAGCAGGTCGAACTGCGCGGTCACGATGATCGCTGGGGGCAGACCGCGATGCGAGTCGAGATGAAGGGGCGCCAAGCGGGGATTCGACTCCTGGCCGGCGGGGACGTAGTTGTGGAAGAACCACTTGGTCGTCTTGGCGTCCAAGCCGTAGCCGGTTTGAACCTCCGGCTTCCTTCGGCCGATGTGATCGTAGGTGCCGACGGCCGGGTACAACAGCAGCTGGACCCACGGAATCGACACTCCCTCGTCGCGCGCGAGCGAAGCGATGACTGTCGCGAGGTTTCCCCCAGCGCTATCACCCCCGACGCCGATGCGATCGGCTACGATCCCGAGCTCGCGGGTCTTCCCGACGACCCATCGATAGGCATCGAAGCAGTCCTCGACCGCGGCAGGGAAAGGATGCTCCGGTGCCAAGCGATAGTCGACGGATACGACGACGCAATCGGCGAGCGCGCAAAGACGCCTGCATAGGGTGTCGTGGGTATCGATGCTGCCCACCGTGAAGCCACCCCCGTGGTAGTAGACGAGGCAAGGGCTGTTCCCGCTTTCTCCGGGCGGATAGTAGGCACGGGCGGCGCGCTGTCCCGATCGGGCCGGGATCGTCAGCTCCGAGGTGCGGGCGATAGGGGGTGGCGCCGTCTCCAGCGCCCGATTCAGCCGCTCGTAGTATCGGCGAGCGTTCTTGACGCCAATACGAGGCATCGACCGCTCCGCAAACGTCCCGAGCAGGAACATGTACTGAGCGCGCCGGTCCATCGGCTCGCCATCGACCACTCGGCGCTCTCGCGTAAGCTGGCGGACGAGGGTATCGGGCGCGTTGATCAGCCGCTCCGCAATGGCGGCCTCGATTTCCCGAAGCATGCTCTGCTCTATAGCAGAACCGTCAGCCCTCTCGAGGCAGCTTGAGATCGAGCTTGATCACGACCTTGTCGCGGATGAGGTCGTCCGGCATGCCGGGGTAGGTGATGCCGAAATCCTGACGATTGATGGCGAACTCGGCCTGAGCGGACACTTCGCTTGCGCTCGCGCTGACCTTCGCCGGGAAGCTGATCCGTTTGGTCACGCCGTGGAGCGTCAGGTCGCCAGTGATGGTGTGACCGTCCCCCGTCGCGACGATCTTCGTCGACGAGAACTGCGCGGTCGGATACCTCTCGACGTCGAAGAAGTCGGGCGACTTGAGATGCTTGGTGAGCTTTTCGGCGTCGGCCCAAAGCGACGCGGTCTGAATCGTCACCTCGACTTGGCTCTGCTCCACGGGCTCGGCGAGCTTGAGCGTGCCGGCGAAGTCGCGAAAGCCGCCGTCGTGGCTCTTCGTGATCTTCGCACCGACGAATTCGATTTTGGAGTTCTTCGGATCGATCGCGAGCGAGGCCACGGACGAGGGCTGCTCGGTTGCTGACGGTGACTTGGGAGCTGCTGGTGCGGGTGTTGCCGGCGGGGGCTCGACCTCGGCCGCGGTCACCTCCGCCCCGGGGTCTTCACACCCGGCCGCGATGAAGAGCATGATGAGATAGACGGGAATGCTTCGCATGAGAGTCTCCTTAGGCGGGAACATACGGCCGGGCGCCCACGTGCCAAGGGGGAATATGAGTGTGCTAGGGTGCGCGGCCGAGCATGAGCGGATCTGACCTCAAACAGACCGTACTCGAGGTACCCGTACGCGGCCTCGAAATGGACAGCACCGCGACGGTTCCCGCGTTCCGCATCGCGACCTATCTCGAGCATGCGCGCTGGGAATCCTTCAAACTGACCGAGTTCGTCGAGCCCAGCCAGTTCCACGCAAGTGTCGTCCGCGCTGGCGTCTTCGAGTACTTCGAGCCGGTTCGCTATGGAGACGTATTGGAGATCCGTACGTGGCTCGCTCGGGTGGGGAACACGAGCTACGACTTCGGCCACCGGATCACCCGCAAGCAGGACCACTCGGTCGTCGCGCGTTCCCGCGCCATTCTCGTACAGGTTGGCCAAGACGGCCCCACGCCCGTCAATCGTTCTTTGCGCGGGGCGATCCACGACGAGCCGGCCCCCATCGCCGATCCGTGGCCCGATGCACCGCCAAGCAAGCCGTTCACGCGTGAGTTCGTCGTTCGGCCGAGTGACCAGGATAGCTTCCGGCACGTCAATCAGGCGATGTACGTCGCATACATCGACGATACGCGAAGACTGGCGGCGATCGAGGGGCACCCGGCGGGCGTCGAGGGTCGGCTCACGAAGCTCTCGGTCGAATACATCCGGGAAGCCCATGCGGGGGAGCGGGTACAGATGAAGGCTTGGGTCACCGCGCCGGATGCGCGTGCGTTCGAGCTGACCGACGGCGGGACCGGCGAGCTCCTGTCACGTGGCCAAGTCAGATTCGAGGCGTGAGTCCAGGCCTGTTGGGCTGGACAGGTGGCGGTACGCGAGGCTCGACGCAAGCCCGATCAACGCGAAGGCGCCGAGGAACAAAAAGAAATGCTGGTGTCCCGCCGCTCCGGGCGAGCGGTCGATCAACCAGCCCGCGACGACGGCAACGAACACGTCGGGTGTGTAACCGATGAAAGATACGACTCCGACCGCGGTGCCCGTCGATGCCAAGGGAAGCGACGCTTCCTCGAACAGGGCGAAGTAGACGCCGCGCAAGCCGAAGATCGCGGCGCAGGTCACGAGCACGTTGGCGTATAGGATTCCAAGCGCCGAGGGATTGGGCGCCGCAAGCCCAAACCACAGGTACGAACCGATTAGCAGGGCGAATGCAAACGCGGCGACGCGCGAAGCTCCGATCCGATCTGCGACGAGGCCCGCACCGACGGCGGCGATCGGCCGGACCCACGCACTGATCGCCGTGAGCTTCGCGCCTTCGACCTCATTCATGCCGTAGGCGTCCACGGCGAAGAGCGAGTAGTTGTCGATTCCCTTGTACGCCACATAAGCGCACACCACGATCAGCGCCTGCAGCCATACCGTAGGCAGTCGCACCACGCCCCCGATATGCGTCCAAAGGCTCTCCGTTGGATCGCGTTCCGCGGGTAGGTCGGGGACGAAAAACCAGCAGAGCGCCGCGGCGCCGAAGGTGGTGACGGTGTACGCAAGGATCACCGCCTGGAGAGCCTGCATCCGCTCGATGTCCGTCGCCGTGGTGGGATCGTCGGGGAGCAAGGTCTGGAACAACCACACCGCGCCCGCGGCGACAACGGCGGCAAACAATCCACGACCCCCATCGAGGATTCCGTACGCGCGACCTTGCTTGTCGTGGCCTCCCCATTCCCGGGTGGCGCGAATCAAAGCAGCCCAGAACAACAGAATCGTGGTGAGCCCCCAGTAGGCGAAGAGCAGCCACATGCCGTGGTAGCCGGGGATGCTTGCAAAGTAGAGCCCGCCAGCGCTCGTGCTCACCAGCGACGCGACCAAGAGTCGCCGGGCCGAGAATCGGTCCGCGAGCGGCCCCCCGGGGAAATAAGCCAGCATTGCCACGACGCCGTACACCGCCTGCACCGTGCCGAGCTCGGTGTTGCTGAAGTCGAACACGCGGAGCACCGTCGGCCGAAAGAACCGGGCGACGTGAAAGGGCAGACTGAACACCGCCTCCCCGGCGACGATCAGGCACCCCATGAAGAGGAATCGCCCTACTTTCCGGTCCACTTGGGGTCGCGCTTTTCGAAGAATGCAGCGAGTCCCTCACGCGCGTCTTCCGTATTCAGCAGCGCGTAGAGCTGCTCTCGCAGATATGGAAGCGCTTCATTAAGTGGGAGCGCACGCTGGTGATGGTACGCGGCAAGGCCCATGCGCATGGCCGTCGGCGACTGCGACGCGAGCTGGCCTGCGAGCTCAGCGACCCGCGCATCGAGTGCGTCGTCCGGTACGGCCTCCGTGACCAGTCCGTAGTCGACCGCCTGCTCGGCCGTGATCCGCTCGCCGAGGAGCATCAGCTGGAAGAGCTTGCGCCGCGGGATGACCTGCTGAAGCACGGCCATGATCATCATGGGGAAAAGCCCGCGCTTGATCTCCGGGATCCCGAGCTTGGCACTCTGTGCCGCGATTGCGAAATCGCACGATGCGACGATGCCGGTGGAGCCTGCGAGCGCGTAGCCCTCGATCTTTGCGATGGTCGGCTTGCCCAACTCGACGAACCGAAGCAACAGATCATCGAACTCGCCTTTCTTCGCGAGCCGGTCGCCACCCGAGGTCATACCCTTGAGGTCGGCACCCGCGCTGAAGTTACCGCCTGCGCCCGTGATGACGACCACGCGGACGTCTAGGTCTTCTTTGGCGTCGTCCAGTGCCCAGAGCAGCTCGTTGACGGCGTCCTGGCTGAGCGCGTTCTTCTTTTCCGGGCGGTTGAGCGTGAGCGTCGCGATGCGATCGTTCACCTCGGCGGTGATTGCGGTGTAGCCTCGGTCCTCCATGATGGGACGGTATGTTGTCGCCCAGAGCCACGGCGGCGCAAGGCAAAACTCGTCTCTATTGCCGCCCAAACGGCATGCGTGTAAAGTGAGCCAATCGAGTGCGCAGGGGGATGGCTTTGAGCATCAAGCGAATGATAGGGGTGGCAGCGGTCGCGGTGGCGTTGACATTGACGGCATTCCCCACCGTTGCAGCCGCACAAGCCACGCCACCCAACACCAAGATCAGCACGAGTCCCAAGGGCGCGATTGGCCTCGGCCTCATCGGCGCGGAGCTCGGCGTCGCCATTCCCGCGATCTCCGGGCTCGACCAGTGGTGGGCCCTGATGTCGATCTCGGCCGCCGGTGCGGCCGGCGGAGCGCTGGCGGGTCATTTCGCGATCGACCAAAACGGCAACGAAAAGGCGGCGGTGGCGGTGCTCGTGACCGGTATCGCGTTGGTGGTCCCCGCGGTGATCGTCACGGTGAAGGGCCTCCGCTATGATCCCACCGATGAGGCTCCCCCCGAAGTCGACCCCTACGCCGAGCGGAAGCGCCGCACGAGAGAGCTCGCGCGTGCGGGCAACGGCCTCTTGCGTCGATCGGACTACGGACTGCATGTCGGGCCACCCGGCTTCAGCTGGCAGGGCCCGAGTACGAGCAAAGAGCAAGCGGGTTACGGCGTCGAGATTCGACGCGAGTACCGCGTGTCCCTCGTCTCCGGCGTTTTCTAGGCCGGTCGGCGGTCATACGACCAGGCGCCGGGGCATGCGCCCCACCGCTTCGCGGTCCCGCCGGATGAAAGAGCTCCTGTGATGCTCCGCGCCCGCGTCAAACACACCATCGAAGAGCGCAAGCTGCTCGCTCGTGGTGATCACGTGCTCGTCGCGTGCTCGGGCGGACCTGATTCCATCGTGCTACTCCACGTGCTCCACGCTTTGCGGCATGAGCTGGGCATCACCCTCTGTGTCGCGTCGGTCGACCACGGCCTGAGACCGGAGTCCGCCGACGAAGTGCGGGCGGTTGGGGCCTTTGCCGACAAGCTCGAGCTTCCGTTCCACGGCCTCCAGGTCACGGTGGAGCCTGGCCCGTCGCTACAAGCCCGAGCGCGCGCAGCCCGATACGACGCCCTGAAGGAAGCCGCCGCAATCGCACACGCGACTCGAATCGCCGTCGGGCACACCATGGACGACCAGGCGGAGACCGTGCTCTCTCGCATCCTCCGGGGCGCCGGCGTGGTCGGGCTCGCCGGGATCTGGCCGGGCCGGCGCGACGGAGTCGTCCGACCGTTGATCGATTGCCTGCGTGCGGAGGTGGTCGAGTATGCGCGCTTTCATCAGCTTCCGGTCATCATGGACCCGTCAAAC
>CAJIBX010000029.1_pt1 | contig 32634 bp, 32 predicted proteins | sample 9199471 | NCBI WGS metagenome assembly CAJIBX01 (sample SAMEA7708317, study PRJEB35096) | sediment metagenome | biome: marine neritic benthic zone biome [ENVO:01000025]; feature: sediment [ENVO:00002007]; material: shallow marine sediment [ENVO:03000034] sea grass bed [ENVO_01000059] ...
ACTACTTCCACGATTTCGCAAAGCAGCACGACGAGGACAAGCTCATCGGGATCGTGCAAAAGACGTGGAAGAAGATGACCAACCGAGCACACCAAGCGGCCCTCGAGCTCGACTACGCTCCTGAGGATCTCGATCTGATCCGACGCGCCCTACGTTAGCGGCTCACGATGAGGCCGCGTCTTCGCCGACGCTCTTCTCCAACAGTCGACGATTACGTACCTCACGCAGCGTCCACGCGAACCCCGTTGGAAGGTATCGTTTGAACCGCCACGCCATACGTCCGTCGGCATTTGGAAAAGCGTACAGCTTGCCCGCATCGACGGCTCTGAGCGCTCGCTCTGCAACTTCTTCTGGGCTGCGACCTTTTCCGCGGGCGCTCTTGATCGCGATCTTGCGGTGAAGCGGATTACTCGACCGCATCGCATCGACGATGCCCGTTCGCACCGCCGTAGGACAAAGCACGGTGGTCGTGATGTTCCACGGGCCAAGCTCGCTGCTCAGCGTCTCGGAGAGCGCGACGATTGCCGCTTTTGTCATGTTGTAGGGCGCCATCTCGGGCGCCGCGACCACGCCGGAGATCGAAGCCACGTTGAGGATACGACCAAAGCCTTGAGCCTTGAACCCGGGCACGAAAGCGCGGCATCCGTAGACCACGCCCCAGAAGTTGATCCCGACGATCCACTCCCAGTCTTTCATCGGAATTTCGTCGACCGGCCCTCCCAGCACGACGCCCGCGTTGTTCACCAAGAGATCGGTTGGCCCGAAGCGCCGATCGGCCTCTTTTTGTATCGCTTCCACGTCGGTCAGCGACGCCACATCGCACCGCATTGCGTGCGCCTCACCGCCAGCCTCTCTCACCAGCTCCGCGGTCCGGTCTGCGCCTTCCAGATCCACATCCGCGACGAGCACCGACGAGCCGCGCTCGCCTAGGGTTACCGCGAGGCCTCTTCCGATGCCGCCACCCGCACCGGTGACCACGGCCCTGTACGCACGCTTGTCGCTCATAGTTTCACTCGGCCGTCGACGATGTCGTCCCACAGGGCCTGGGTGAGGGGCACATAGCCGGTGTCGGTGCGGACGTAAAGCGAATCGGAAACGCGGGAGGGATCCGCCCCTTCCTGTTTGAGCTGCGACTTCTGAATTTTGAAAGTCCCTGTGGTCGAAAGCGACGGGAGAACGCGTACAAATCGGGGCTGTGCGTACGACGGCAAATCACTGGCCGCGTCCCAGAGGTGGTCGGGGTCGAAATCGCCGTCCGTGACGACCGCGATCAGGCCTGCTTGACCGTCCATTCCAGGGACGTGAACGCCGACGACTGCTGCCTCTTTGACGCCATCGTTCTTGGTGATCACATCGGCGACCTCCGCGGTCGACACGTTTTCACCTTTCCAGCGATAGGTATCGCCGATGCGGTCGACGAAGTAGAAGAAGCCGTCATCGTCTTGGCGCAAGAGGTCTCCGGTCCGGAAGTAGGCATCGTCCGCCCCAAATGCATTGCGAATGATCTTCTTCTCGGTGGCGTCAGCATCGGTGTATCCGCGGAAGTCGAGCCCTGGCTGGGTCGACTTGGGAATACGGATCAAGAGCTCGCCGACCTCGCCGGGACCGCAGGGTATGCAGTGGCCTTTCCTGTCGCGGATGAGCTCATCCCGATCGACGTCGAACTGTACGAGCCTGAGAAGCCCGAAGCCGTTCAAGGGCATTCGCCCCACCGAGCCCTCTCGACCGGTCAGGTTGACGATAAACCCGGGCGCCTCGGTGGCGCCGTAGAACTCTCGAATGTCGTGGATCCCAAAACGGTCTCTGAACTTCGGCCACACATCCGGGCGGAGGCCGTTGCCCGTCGCCATGCGGATCGAGTTGCGACGTTCCCTCGGGTGCTCCGGTGTATTGACGAGATACCGGCAGAGCTCGCCAATGTACAAGAGCGTGGTCGCTCCGTAGCGGTGCACGTCGTCCCAGAAGGCGCTCGCGCTGAACGATTCGCGTATGGCCATCGGAATGCGACAGACCATCGTGGCAGCTACTCCAAGAAGGAGAGCGCTCGAATGGTAGAGCGGGAGCACACTGTAAAGCTTGTCGCCCGGTCGAAACTCGTAGACCAAATGGCCGAAGCCCGAGCCTGCGGTGAGCGCTCGGGTATGCGACACACGGCAGGGCTTGGGCAGCCCGGTGGTCCCGGACGTGTAGATGTAGACGAAGTCCTGCTCATCATCGATCGTTGCCGGTGGGTAGGGTTTCGCGGGCGCGTCGGTCAGCTTCTGGTCCATCGGGCCGCCGCCGTAGACGAGCACATCGGCCAGCTGGTCGGTGATGTTGTCGGCCGACCGCAGAGCTTGCTCGAGAGCCTGCTCCACGACGGCGACCCTTGCGCCCGAGGTCTCCACTGCGTGAGCGAGCGGACGCTTTCTCAAGTGAGGGTTGACGAGGGCCGCCACTCCGCCCACCCGCGTGATCCCCAGGATCAAGGCGATGTAGAACGGGGAGTTGCGGCCGATCAGCGCGACCACATCGCCCCGCGCCACTCCCGCACGCGACAACACATGAGCGACGCGCGAGGAAGCGTCGGCGAGTTGGGCCCAGGTGAGCCGCTGCTCGTCCATTTCGTAGGCGAGTTGGTGAGGGGCGCTCCGCGCGTTGTCGAGAGCCACATCGAGCAGGGTCGCGGTCTGACCCGTACGCACCCGAAGCATCCAGGGAACCATGTGCCGTAGGGCTCTCGGAACCACTCGAAATTCGGCTGCGAGAGCGCGGCGCCACTCGTTGGAGGTCAGTCGACCAAGCATCTGTGGAATACAGTCTACTTAATTCCGCTGCGTTGTGGGATCCGATGCTTTGGCTTCGGCCAGCAAGCTGCTAAAAGTAGAGGCCGATCTACTCCCCCCGGCCGCAAGCCAAGAAGGAGGGCCGCAGTATGCCCACTTGGGCCGAACTCAAGGATTTCGTTCGAAAACGGTACGAGATCGCTGATGAACAGGACGACAGCTTCAAGTTGGTCTTCGAGTACGATCATCAGCGCCTGCAGGCGGTGATCGTCTCCCGCTTCGAGGCGATGGATCGAGAGTTCTGCGACTTCAGCTCGGCCTGCTGCCGGTCATCTCAGCTCGATGCCCGCGATGCCCTCAAGAGGAGCTTTGGGCTCGCCCTCGGGTCCCTGTGCCTCGATCGGGATGTGTACGTCGTCCGCTACAGTGCCCCCCTCGAGACCCTCGAACTCGAAGACCTCGAGTTGCCCCTACATGCCGTCGCCAGCACGGCCGAGCAAATCGACCGTGAAACCTCCGGCTCTGCAGAAGAGCTCTGACCGCCTGGCTACCGAACGCCACGGACCGCTCTCTACCGGCGGTGTTCAGGAAGGCGGGTGGGCGGCAAGCCAGCGGGCGTAGTCCGTGTACCCGATCGCCCGGTATCGCTCTTCGATTTTAGCTGCGATGGCGCGCTGTGTTTCGGGGCTTGCGGGCGCGCCCGTGAGCACATCGTCGACGGTGGGCTCGATTTCCGCGCGGACGCCGGCACCGGACGGTTCCGGTTCTCCATCATCGATGCCGAGATAACGTCCGACGCTGCGCTCGATGATCTCGATCGCGTTTTCTCGGCTGTCGCGGATGTTTCCCTTACCCGTGAGCACGTTGCCTAGACCGAACACTCCCGGAAGGCCCTCCAAGGTGCCGCGGTCCCAATCCTCGAAAGCGTACAGCTCACCCCTGGTGGGCACGCCGGGAATCGCCTTGGGAACGCTGCCGATCGAGCTGATGACCAGCGGTGCTCGCACGTCGAGCTCGGAGCCGTCGATGCCTTTGACTCGACCGTCGACGACTTCGGTGCGCTGAAAGCGTAGGCCCACCAACCGGTCACCCTCGACGATGAGGTCGACAGGGCGGTGCAATGGCTCGAACTTCACCAAGTACTTCCGCATCACGCGGTCCATCACTTTGATGCGCGCGTTCTGGAGCTTCTTGAGTTGCTCGGGCGTCGGGTTGTCCATGCTCGCCAGCGGCATGTCCTCTTTACGACGGCGGTAGTAGAGCGTGCAGCCTTCGATGCCAAGCTCTTCGGCCTTGAGCTCATGCTGTGCGAGGATTCGATCGATGCCTTTGACCTCGAGCTCGACGATGTCGATTTCGATGCCACGCTCGCGGAGCGCTTTGGCGTAGAGCTCGAGGTTGATGATCTTCACGACATCGATCGACGCGAGACCGCCGCCGACGACCATCGTGCCATCCGGAATGTCGTAGACTTGGCCATCGTAGTTGGGATCGGGGTACCGATTGAACCAATAGACGAACGGGTTTTGGTACACGAGACCGCGATCGACGTACTCGTCTGCGCCCTCGACTGGCAGCGGTCGGTCTCTCCAGGCGCCGTTTGCGAGCACGATCGCGCTCAAGCCGAAATCCCCACGGAGGCTCTCCCAACTGATGTCCTCGCCGATCTCGTTGCTGGGCAGGAACACGACACCGGGCCTCTTCACATTCTCGTCGATGCGGGCGTACTCTTTTTGGCGAAGCTTGACGTGCCACCTGGGCAAGCCGTCTTCGATCTTGCCGTAGGGGCGCGCCCCCTGCTCGAAAACGATGGCTATCGCCCCGCGGTCTGCGCACAGCGCGGCAGCTTCCGATCCCGACACCGCACCACCGATGATACCCACGACCGGTACGGGCTCGGTCGCATCACGTAGCTGCTCGAGTGCCATCACGCGCGCGGGTATAGCGTCCTTTTGCTTCAACTGCGAGCGGCGGCTCGCACTCGCTTGATGCCTGTGGTGATGTACTGCAAAACGCTGATCACGATTGTAGCGAGCAGCCCCGCACCGAGCACGAGCAGCGCGATCTCAGGTGGCCAGCTCAGCCACGCGTGCATGATCGTCAAGGCGACGAACAATATCTGAAGAACGGTGTTGAGCTTGCTCACGGCGGTTGGCTCCCCGTGTACCGGGCCGACCAAGATCTGGTGGGCAACCGTCCCGCCGACGATCACGAGATCGCGCGCGATCACCGCTGCCGTAAACCAGACGGGTACCAGTCCAAGCCACGTAAGTGTCAGAAACACGCTGACGACCAGGAGCTTGTCGGCTGCCGGATCGAGCAATCCGCCAAGCCGAGTGCGCCAATCGAACCTCCTGGCGAGGAAGCCATCGAGTGCGTCCGAGAGACCGGCGATGATGATGAGTCCGAGACCGAGCCCGTATCGGTCGTTGACAAGGCACCAGATGATCGGCGCCACGAGCAGGATGCGCACGATGCAGATCGCATTGGGGATGTGTTTGAGCTCTAGCGGCATGGGAACGCGGGTAATGCCTAAACGAACCGATTGGTCCCTTGAACGCCACTGCTCTCTTCGGTTTCGCTGTACTGGTACTCCGGGTCGAGCAGGTCGTTGATGCGGCGCATCACCAGGTCGATGTAGCCTTGGAACTGGTCGCGGTGCTTCTGCTCGGCTTCCGCTGTGAACGGTTGGTAGTCTTCCGTGATGTGGAATTGCGGAACATCGTCGTAGCGGATGGGCTCGCCAAACCGATAGACAATCCGGCCTCCTTTCACCAGCGGCGACGACGTGGGGTGCACGCGATCCGATCCGTTGCAGCCGACCGGGACGACCGTCTTTTTGTAACGAAGCGCGATCTCCGCGAGCCCGATGTGGCCCTTGAGCAAGCGAATCGACCGTGTTCCCTGCGGAAAGATCAGCAAATCGAGCCCGAGGCGAAACACCTCTTCGTGCAGCTTTACAAAGCGGTGCATCATCTTGCGGAAGACCGTGTTGACGGCCGCGGGGTAGGTCGTCGTCTTCGCATCGAACGGCAAACCCAACATGTCGCGCCGACCGCTGAGCAACGTTTCCGGGAGCTCGGCGAGCTCCTCGTCGGCGACGGCGGTACCCTTGGTATGGGCGTCAACGATGCGGCGCATCGCGGCGTACTCGTCCTCGCTGGGTCGCCGCCCCGTCGTTTGCATGAAGTCCTTGGTGATGATGTAGCCGCGGGATACCGTAGGGAGGTTATTGGTGTGCTCCATGAACGAGCCCACCGCCGCGTTCTCGTAATACTTCCCTTTGACCCAGGTCGCGGTGTAGCGATCAAAGACCTTCCAGAGCCGATACTGAAACGGGAAGTAGTTGTATCGGTCGGTGTGGTTCATCGCGTAGATCACGGGCTCGCTGGGAAGGCGCTCCGCGTGTTCGAACTCGACCTTCACGCCCGGATACACGTGGTACTGCGGGGTCAAAAAGAGGGTCGCAAAGAACCGTTGCGCGGCTGGCCTCGAGGAGAGCCGAATACGGTTCATCCGTGGGAGATCGAGCATGGTTAGGGACTGTGTTGGCGGCGGGCGCCTCTGTCAATTTGCGAGCGTCAGGCGCCGCGCCACCCGCGTCGCTAGCGCGGAGATCGTGACTTGTGGATTCACTCCGATCGCGGTCGGAAACAGGCTCGCGTCGGCCACGTAGCACCCCGGGAGATCCCAGACCTGGCCATTCAAATCGACGACCGACCGCTCCGCGTGCGCGCCCATCCGGCAGGTGCCCATCAGATGAACCGTAAACAGCTCGAGAGTGGTCACCGACCGTTGTAGCCGTATCGCCCGCTCTACCTCGTCGACGTTGCGCGCGATGTGGAAGTTGCTGAAGGGCAGGACAACGAGGGACGCGCCCATTTCGAAGTGAAGCGTCGACAGACGTCGTACGCCTTCCACGAACCGTCGATGGTCGTACTGGGTGATGTCGTACTTCGCATAGGGCACGCCGAAAGGGGTCCGTTTCACCGTTCCGGGGCGCGAGTCCTCGACTAGCACGCCCGTCATGGCCATACGGTTGTAGTCTTTCATGAAGTCAAACGCCTCGGTTCCAAGGAACGGGATCTGCGTTGCGGCCGTACCGGGAGGGACCATGTTCTCGGCGAGAACTATGCCCTCCTCGTGCCACTCGCGGATCTGTCCGCCCTGACTCACTCCTTGCCACCCGCGGAGCTCGAACGGATAGACCGCAAGGACCTTGGCGTTGGGATGACAGAGGAAGTTCCTGCCGAGCTGGCGGCTCGGCCGTCCCAACCGGTTGCGTAGTAGCAAGTACGGCGTCTGCACGGCTCCACACGATACGACCACTGCTTTCGCCCGAACTTGAACGTCCTTGTCGGCTCGTCTCGTCCGCGGATTGATGGCCTTCCCTTTAATGCCAACACATCTCCCGTTCTCGATCCACAGCTCGCGCACGCGGACCTCGGTCGCGCAGCGAGCTCCTGCCTCAAACGCACGCGGCATGTAGCTCACCAGCGTCGACTGCTTGGCACCCGTAGGACAGCCGAGGCCGCACTGGTTGGTACCCACGCACAGGTTTTGGTTGCGATGATTGCGCTTGTATTCCCACCCGAGCTTGCGTGCCCCTTCCTCCATGATGCGGTTATCCTCGCCGATCGAGATGGGATGCTGCGTCTCGACATGAAGGCGATCCTCGACCTCTTCGAAGAGAGCCTCCATCCCCTTGGGACCGAGCTCGGGCTGGCCGGTGAGTCGTTCCCACTCCGCGAGCACGCGTTCAGGGGTTCGCCAACACATGCCGCCATTGATCACCGTCGAACCGCCAACGCAACGGCCCTCCACGTATGGGATGGGAGGGCGCCCCATGATCACCGTCGCGGCCGCATCGCGGTACAGACGCGGTAGTGTCTCGGTGAAGTATGGGTTGAAGCTCGAGGTGGGGTGATAAGCGCCTTCTTCGATGAAGAGCACTTCCTTGCCGGACGCGGCCAGCTCCGCGCCAGCGGCAGCGCCACCCGACCCCGTCCCGACTACGACCACGTCGGCGCTCAGCTTCTCGTTCGCTTGGTAGTCTCGGTGGGACAGGACACTCATGGATGGGCCTGGGCTGGGAACTCGATCTGGTCTTTGGCGTCCGGCTCTTCACCCCGCAGCAAGCGTTGACGCAGGGCGATGCGGTCGCGCGCAAATGGCATCGGATCGTAGTCGAGGTACGGATGAATCGAGTCATTGTCGAAGTATGCGGAAAGCAGGAGCGCCTGCGGACCCAGCATCAGTAGCCGGACTGGGAGAAACCGACTCTCAGCGATTCCTTCCAGGATCGATTGCGCGCGGTCACGGGTGAGCCGGGTGAGCGGTCGAACACCGCGGAGTCGCCACAGCGGAGCCAGGTTCAGCACGCGAAGTGCGAGCATGAAGCTGATCCGACTGGCCGTCGGCATGTAGCTCAAGAGGACCAAAAAGGTCCGGACCACATCGTCGAGCACGGTCTCGGTTCGTGGTTTGGGCGGCAGGATCGCGTCGGTGATCGCGTAGATCACGCGCTCGGTTCGCGCGCTTACCGCGAGCGGCTCGGCGAGCGTCCAGCCATCATCCGGGTGGCGGACCTGCGGCCCAGGGGCATCGCTCCCCCTCACCACATCGAGTTTGCGCGGGGCGTCGCTCACGGAGAGTCGGCAGGTAGCAGGTTCACTCCGGGAGAGCCATATTCGCGGGCCGCTGGCGTTGGCCCAGGTAGCTGCTATCTGAAGGGGTGCGGGAGAGGGTATCTGTTTTGATACACCAAGTAGTAGCGAACAGCGTGGAAGAGACTTAGGTTCTACGGAGTCAATGGCAAAACGAAAGCCAAATAGGAACAAACGCAGGGATTTTGAGGCCGAGCGCGCGGACAAGCGGGACGACCACATCAAGCTCGAGGGCGTCGTTTCGCAGGTGTTCGCTGGCGGGCAGTTCGAGGTCACATCCGATGCTGGCCAGACGGTTCGGGCCCAGCTGTGCGGCCGCATGCGCAAGTTCCGCATCCGCGTGATCCTCGGTGACCGCGTCACGGTCGCGCTTTCCCCGTACGACCTGACCCACGGGATGATCGTCTACCGATCCAAGTAGGGGTTGATGAGGGGTCCGTTTGCGTGTCGTTGTAAGAGGCGCACGCTTGCCGGGTGAACGAGGGCGTATTCAGAGTTCTTCGGGCGTTGGGCGACGGCCAAGCGCTGAAGCGCGATGAGCTGGTGCGGCGTTCCGGCGAATCCTTGTCGGTCCTACGCGAGGCGAACGAGCGCCATGCGGAGTGGTTCGTCGTCGACGGTGGAGCGTGGAAGTGCACCGAAATCGGGCTCGCGGCGCTTGCGCGCGAAATGGTTGCCCGTGGTGGAAATGAAAACGCCGATGACTTGCTCGGAGCTTTCGTCGAGCTGACGACGATGCGCGGAGCGCCCAAGCGGGAGCTCGACCAGTTCTACGCAATGCCGGAGACGGCGCTCAAGCGTGCGCGTCTCCTGGTTGCAAATGGCGAGCTCCAGCGCGGGCTCGCTTTCTTGGGCGACGACGATCTCACCAGCTTGGCGGTGCACCTGGTCGGCGGCGACCGAAAGACCACCGTCCTCGACGTCGACGCCGACGTGCTGCGTGTCCTTTCCGAGCAGAGCGAAGCGCATGGCTGGGAGCACCAGAGCATCGAGCACGACCTACGCGAGCCCACCCCGAGGAAGCTTCATGGGCGTTTTGGCTGTGTCTTCGCCGATCCGCCCTATGCGATCGAGGGCTTTCGCTTGTTCATCAGCCGCGCCATCGAGCTGCTGAAGCCGGACGGGCGTCTTTACGTCTGTCTCGGGCAAAGCCGTCGCGCAGGCGAGCGTGGGCTCCAAAAGCAAGAAGCGATCAGTGGGGCGGGCCTGCTGATCGAACAGGTGCTTCCTGCCTTCAATCACTATCACGGCGCCGAGTCGATCGGTTCCCAAAGCGCACTGTGGATCACGCGCATGACGCCCAAGGCCAGGCCGCTCATCCACGGCCGCGCCGACGGTTCGCTCTACACCAGCAGAGAGCCGCGAAGCTAGGCGGGCAACCGCTCCACCACGCGATTGCACCAGGCCACGAAGTCGCCGATGACCTCGTCGCGATTGAGCTCGTTGAGCGTCTCGTGGCGGGCGCCAGGGTAGAGCTTGAAATCGAGGTCCCGGATGCCGGCGTTGAGATACTGCTCCCTCAGCCGACGGACGCCGTCGCCGCGCTCGCCAACCGGGTCTTCCGATCCCGCAAAGAGATAGAGCGGGATGTCTTTTCGGACCTTGGCCACGTTGGTGTCCTTGGACAGCTCCGGCAGAGCGTCCATGAAATCCGCCCAGGTTTGGGTCGAGCAGGCGAAGCCCGACAACGGATCCATGATGTATGCATCCACCTCGGTGGCGTCTCGTGACAGCCAGTCGAACTCCGTGCGAGCCGGCTCGAACGGTTTGTTGAAGCCGCCAAAGGTCATGGCCTGAAGGACGGGGCTCGGGTTGTCCTTCCCGTGTCTCATCCGCTCGACCCGGGCGACGAGCTTGCCTACGTGGGCCAGCAGAGAAGGCCGACCGTTGGACGCGGAGAGCGCAGCGGCCACGTAGTCCTGGGGATGCTCGTACAGAAGTTGCTGAAGGATGAACGAGCCCATGGAGTGGCCCAATGCGATGATGGGCAAGCCGGGATGGGTCTTCGCGATCTCGCGGTTCACCCCGTGCGCGTCGCTGACCATTTTGTTCCAGCTGTCTACGTCCGCTACATGCCCGGGCGGCTGCCCCTCGACGATGCTCTTGCCGTGCCCGCGATGGTCATGTGCAAAGACGTGAAAGCTCGACCTGGTGAGCGCCTCGGCGACCCGCCTGTAACGTCCCGCGAACTCCGCCATACCGTGGAGGATATGCACGACGGCTTTGGGCGCATCGCACAACCACCCGTACACGAACAGCTCGGCCCCATCGGGCGCTTTGTAGGTGAAATGCGCGTCCCTCATCGGAGCGCGAGCATAACCAATTTTCACCAAAGCGCCCGTGACAAAGCGGTCGTGAATCCACGCAAAAACCTGTAGCCTTTGCCCCCTGCGAGGAGAAGACGATGTCCGTAGCCCAAGTTCGCGCCCGTAAGAAGGTCCCAGTCGCCAAGTGGAGCGAGCTCGAAGACCGCCAACCGGCTTATGCGCTCGTCGCAGGCGTCGACCTCGTCGTCATTCGGTACGACGACGAGGTGTCGGTGCTCTATGGGCGATGCTTACACCGCGGGGCGTTGATGAGCGACGCGACGATTCGCGGGAACGACATCGTGTGTGGTGTTCATGGATGGGACTACCAGTTCCGAACCGGTGTCAGTGCGTACAACAACGACGAGGCGCTTCACAAGTTCGATGCATGGGTCGACGCAGACGGGGATCAGGTGCTCGTCGATGAGGATCAGATCGCGCGATGGACGGTGGACCATCCACAACCGTACGATCGCAAGGCCTATCTCGGCTTGTACGCAGACGTGCACGGCACACCTCAGGAACCGTTCAATCGCTACATTCAGGAGCTCAGCCGAAACGGCCTGAAGAACCTCGGCCACCACGGTGCAACGTCGGCGATGGGGGTCCCGCTCACCGATCTTCCGCGATGGGACGATATTCAGCTTCTCACGGCGCAGTTGGCCACGCGGCCCCTGATGGAGGACGAAAAGGTAGGGACGGGGCTGGTGGTCGGCCCCAAAGCGAAGAAGCCACTTCATTTGAAGATCCCGATCTTCGTGAGCGACATGAGCTACGGCGCGCTCAGCGAAGAAGCCAAGACCGCCCTCGCGATGGGCGCCGAGATGGCAGGCACCGGTATCTGCTCGGGGGAGGGCGGCATGCTGCCCGAAGAGCAGGCCAACAACTCGCGCTACTTTTACGAGCTCGCTTCGGCGAAGTTCGGTTGGCACCTGGACAACGTGAAGAGGGTCCAGGCCTTTCATTTCAAGGCGGGGCAGGGCGCGAAGACCGGGACCGGCGGCCATCTGCCGGGCAATAAGGTTACCGGGAAGATCGCCAAGGTGCGCGAGCTTCCCGAGGGCAAGTCCGCGATCAGCCCGCCCACCTTCTCCGACCTGCAGACCGTCGAAGACTATCGCGCGCTGGCCAACCAGATACGCGAGGCGTCGGGCGGCATTCCCATCGGGTTCAAGATGAGCGCGCAGCACATCGAAAAGGACATCGACTTCGCGATCGCGGCGGGCGCCGACTACATCATCTTGGATGGGCGTGGGGGCGCGACCGGAGCTGCGCCCAACATCTTCAAGCACAATATCTCGGTGCCCACGCTTGCGGCGCTCGCGCGGGCACGCAGGCATCTCGACGCAGGCGGCCACTCGCACGTCACGCTGATTGTGACCGGCGGGCTTCGTACCGAATCAGACTTCGTGAAAGCGCTTGCGCTCGGGGCCGACGGTATCGCAATCGCCAACTCGGCGATTCAAGCGATCGGGTGTCTCGGCATGCGCGCTTGCAACACCAACAATTGCCCAGTCGGCATCGCAACCCAGCGCAAGGATCTCCGCGCGCGCCTCGAGGTCGAGCGCTCAGCCGGGCAGCTCAAGAACTACCTCGAAGCCACGACCGATCTGATGAAGATCCTCGCCCGCGCTTGCGGTCACAGGCACTTGTCGGAGTTCAGCCGCGACGATCTCACCACGTGGAAACACGAGATCGCCGACCTGACAGGGGTGCGCTACGCCGGGGTTAATCCGAACTAGCCTGTCGGCGGACGACTGTCTGACACGTTGGCATTCAGCTGGTATGCTCCTCGCTCCAGGGGTATTCCAATGACCAAGTTTGGCTTTTATGCTGCGACCGTCGGGGCGTTCCTCACCGCATGCGGAGGAGGAAGCACCAACAGCTCTGACGACTCCTTTACCGTGCAGTGGGGACCGTTCGAAGTCCCGGCGGGGGTCGAAGACACCCGCTGCGTGGTCAAGCGTATCGGCAACACCGAGACCATCCACGCTCACGAGCTCCACAACGTGTTGGGAGCCACGTCTCACCACTTCATCGTCTACCGCGTGAACGACACCGAAGAACGCCCTGAGCCCTTTCCTTGCACGCCATTCATCGAGACGCTCGATCCGACGAGGGGCGCGCCGCTGATGATCACGCAGAAGGCCGATGACAGGCTCATCTTACCCGAGGGAGTTGCGTACACCCTGGAGCCGAACCAGATGATCCGCCTCGAGCTGCATTACATCAACGTCCAGGCCGACGCGCAGATGGCCGAAGCGACCTCCACCTTCATTCCGATTCCCGAAGAGGAGCTCGAAGCCGAAGCCGATATCGTGTTCATGGGGACTGCCGACATCACGATTCCGCCTATGGACACCGCAACCTCGGGCCCGACCTTCATCGGGGTGCCCCCCACCCTCAACGGCGTGAACTACTTCGCGATCACCGGCCACGAGCATCAGTGGGGCACCGACGTCTACGTCGAGACCGCGGCCGGTCCGGGCCTGTCCGGGACTGCGGTCTATGATGTTCCACAGTTCTTGTGGGATGAACCCGAAACAGTAGAGCACGATCCGCCGTTTACCCTTCCCGACGGCGGTGGGTTCAATCTGACCTGCCAATGGGACAACCGGAGCGACAAGACGGTTGGCTTTGGTACGTCGGTCGATGACGAGATGTGCTTCTTCTGGGCCTACTATTATCCAAGTAGCGGCCCGGTGGTCTGCGTCAACGACCTTGCCGGTTTCGACCTGTGCTGCCCGGGCGGCGCGCTCTGCGACTTGATTCCGCCGCTGTAGCGGGCGGTCGCGCACAGTGAGTCACGCAGCAGCTTCAAGCAGTCCGTACGCGGGTTCGAAGGTCGTGTGCGTACTGGCGAAACTCGAAGTACCGAGCGAGGTACATCCCGGGAACGCGAAGGCGTACGGCTGCCTCTTCGATCGAATCGAGCTCACGGAGGTAGTCCTCGCGTTTTTCGGCCTTGTCTTCGGCGTCTTCGATGCGATTCATTCGTTTGTATAGCCTATTTAGACCAAACGAAACGTGCATTCGCAGCACGACCGGGATCCCTTTGAAGAGGGTCGAAACCACGACCAAGACGGGAACCCCGTACACGATGACGCGATCGACGATCGATGCGAGCCAAAACGGAAGGTACTTGTGAAGGCCGCTTGGCCCGTCCCTGTAGTAGCGTTCCGCGTCCCTGTTCATGGGCAAAGAGGCGTACCGAACGCTTGGAAAGGTTCCGCGCGGGGCGAGCAGCGACGCCCGGTGGTGTATGGAAGTAGCGGCCTCCAGAAGAAGGTCCACCAGGGCCGGATGCAAGCTCTCGTCGGCAACGAGGTTGATCGCTGGCGCGACGACGCGAACTTCCGACCTAGGGATCATATGCTCCAGATCGAACAGCCCTTTCGGGATGAGGATCTCGCCCACGTCAGGCTGGATTCGCTCGTACACTTTGGCGTGCTTTACGGAGACCATGCCGATCCCATCGGCGCGAAGCAGGGAATCGAGCACGGCCATTTCGGCGTCGCCGGCAATGAAGACCGCATCGAGCTCGCCTGCGGTCAGGGCCTTCGCCGCCTGGGTGGGGGTCAGTTGTTCGAACGGGTCCGAAATGAGGCGATCGGTCAAGCCGAAGATCTGGAGCAATGTGCGCACCACCGCACGGGTGTCGCTGCCTGGAGCCCCGACGAAGACACGCTTTCCGACGAGGTCAGGAACATCGGTGATATTCTGGCCATCGCGCACGAAGAACCAACACGGCTCGAAGTAGAGGCTGCCAAGCGATTGCAGTCCTTCGGGAGCTCCCAGCTCGCGCTCGATCGCCGATTGAAGAAGCCCCACCACGGCTCCCTCGGTTTTCTCAAAGGCGCGAAGGATTTCCGGGGAGCCGGCCGTCGCGATTACCTTGGCGGAGATCCCATGTTCCTTCAGGTAGTCGGCATAGCGCGTGGCCGTTTGGTACGACCGACTCGCCTCGGGGCCCGTGAGAAACCGTACCTTCTTCGGCATCCCGGGGCGGAGGTGGTTCATCAGCCAGAGCAGCAACACCAATGCGATGACCGACCCGATGGCGATCTTGCCGAGATGGTCATGGTACCAATTCACCGCGGCTCACATCCCAAACAGTCCCATCGTTGTCAAGAGCGCAACCGCAACGGCCGTCAGAAGACCAGCTGAACCTGGACCGTGAGTCGAAAGGCGTTTCGCCGGCCTTCGTTTAGACGCAGCGACTCCCATGCCCCTTCGAGCAGTGTCCGGAGGCTCTTGCCGATGATGTATGCGTTGAGCACGAGCGCCAACTGATCTTGGGAGATCTGCTCCCCCACGTCGGCGTATTGAATGGCCGCCTGCGCGGGATCAGGTGCTGCCGCGATTTGGGCTACGGCGTAGGCCGCCGCGTCGTTTTGCAGGGCGTTGGTGATGTAGGTGAGGCTGTAGCGGATCGCGAGCTCCCACAGCCTGGTGAAGCGGTAACCGGTCTCGGCCATGAGCCCCCACGGGCCAAACGCGTAGTTCCCGGTGGTCCACTCTTCGAACCAGGCGATGTAGCCCACCACGTTGATGTGCACGTGATAGAGCTTTGCGAGCCACTCAGCCGATAGGCGCAGCGGAAGATCGACTGTGGCGACGGGTCGCGCGTCCCACGCAAAGCCGAGCCCGAAGCTCTGTCGGATCTTTCCGCCGACGACGTCGGTATTGGCGTCGGTGTTGATCTTGCCGACGTTTCTCGCGACTCGGCCGATGAGTGCGGGGTGGACCGCTGTGGTCGGATCTCCATCTGCGAGATCAGACCGATTGAACGGGATCTCACCGTAGATATCGGCGATGCCCACTCCGTGGGCCGCGCGCGCGTTGACGCCTGTGAAAACGCCAGCCGCGTATTCGAAACTGGGGTTCTTGCCGGTGCCGAAGACTTCGAGTCCGATCTGTCGGCCGGAGCCGAACATGCGCGTCGTGGTCGCCCAGTCCGAAAACGAAAGTGCAGCGAACGACTGCGCACGGTAGCGGTCGTAAGGGACTTTGAACTGCCCCATGCGAAGAGACACCTTGGGCACAGGACGAAACGCAAACCAGATGTCGATCAGCTCGAGAGCATCGGGAACGAAGTTCAGCTGAAGCGAGGTTCGGATTTTCTTGTCCAGGAATGAGCTCGAGAGCGTGAATCGAAGCCGCCGCAGTTCGACGAAGATGTCCGACTCCTTGGCCTGTCCCGCGCCTTCGACGAATTGCTCGTAGTCGAACTCCAGCTGCGTTGCGAAGCCGAAACCGATCCAATCGTTGGTTTCGCCGATCTTGAGACGCACGGGGCCGAGACGTTTGGGAAGCTTCTTGTCTATCGGGGCTTCGGCCGCCACCTCGGCGAGGGTGACGGTGCTGGGTTCTGATAGCGATGCTTCTTCATCGGTCTCCTCGATCCGCGTCAGCGCCTCGTCCGCTTCGGCCGACTTGACCAAGCCCTTCACGCCCGGCTCCGCTTCTTCGCCGCGCTCTTCCTTCGCCCGCTGTGCTTCCGCTTTCAGCTTTTCCTTCTCGGCCTGCTCTTTAGCCTTGAGCTTTTCCTTCTCGGCCTGCTCTTTAGCCTTGAGCTTTTCCTTCTCCTGTTGCTCTGGCGTCTTCTCGGGTTCCTGGGCCCGGGCAGCGGGCGCGCACAAGACAAGGGCCATCGCTATGGCGAGCGCTCTAGACATCTCGGTTCACCGGGCTAGACCTGCGGAGGACGATGATCCGTCTGAGCGTAAACGTCAACAAGGTCGCCACGCTGCGCAATTCACGGGGCGGCGATGAGCCGAGCATTCGGGCGGCGACCGAAGCATGCGTTGCGGCGGGGGCTCCAGGGATCACCGTGCACCCCCGCAAAGACGAGCGGCACATCCGCGCCTCCGATGTCGGCGTGCTCGCTGAGCAGCTTGCGCCCCTGCGCGACAGTGTCGAGTTCAACATCGAGGGTGACCCGCGCCCCGACTGGATCGAGTTGGTGCTGAGCGTGAAGCCTCATCAGTGCACGTTGGTGCCCGTCCGACCCGGGGAGATCACGAGCGAGGCGGGCTGGTCGGCGGACACGCCCATCGAGGCGCTCGGTGATGCCATCGCGGCGTTCAAGGCCGAAGGGATTCGCGTGAGCGTATTCGTCGAGGCGGAGGCAGCCCCGATCGAATGGGCGGCCGAGCTTGGTGCGGATCGGGTGGAGCTCTACACCGAACCCTATGCTCGAGCGCACGAAAGCGGCGGGGGCGTGCTCGAGGCGAGTCTCACTCGGTACGCGGCGGCGACCAAGCACGCACGGTCGCTCGGCTTGGGCGTAAACGCCGGCCACGACTTCAATCTCGAGAACCTGGGCGTGTTCCTCGAAGCCGTCCAAGTCGACGAGGTCTCAATCGGCCATGCGCTGATCGCGCGTGCCTTATTCGTCGGGCTCGAGCGCGTGGTTAAGGAATATCTCGAGGTCATCCGTGGGGCGGGTGGTTGACACGGGGCTTGGGCTCCGGGGAAAGTGGGCGACCCATGGCCGACCGAACCCATCGGAATCCCTTTACCGCGGTGGTCAGCGCGATCGCCGACCTGCGCGACTCCCGTAACCAGGGGCCGCTGCTGTCAGAGGACGATCGGCTCGATGGCCGGACCTGCTTGGTGACTGGCGCCAACAGCGGTCTCGGCAAAGCCACCGCGATCGAGCTCGCGCGGCGAGGCGCCCACGTGATCATGGCCTGTCGGAGCGGCATCCCGGAGGCGGGCGAGGATGTGAAGCGCGAGAGCGGGAGTGACAAGGTCGAGACTATCCACGTGGATCTGAGCGATTTCGACTCCATCACGCGCTTTTGCGATGAGCTTCGGGACCGAAAGGTCACGCTCGATGTCGCGATCTTCAATGCCGGTCTGATGCCGCGCACCTCCCGCACCAACAAACATGGCCTCGAGCTGATGTTCGCGGTGAACTTCCTCGCGAAGCCCGTCGTTTTGGGGCGTCTGCTGCACGACGGCGTGATTCCCAACACCGTCTTCGGCGGGAACTCCCGTGTGAGCGACCCGCCCCGGGTGATCTTCGTCTCGTCTGAGACTCACCGCACTTCGCCACCCATCGATTTCGAGCGCTTTGCCGAACCGGTCGAGTACGGGGTCACCAACGGCGTGACGTACTACGGCTTGAGCAAGCTCCACCTCACGACATTCGCGCAGGAGCTTTCGCGCCGGCTCAACCTTGGCGGAGAGGTCGACGTGTGCGTGCACGCGTTGTGTCCAGGAGGCGTCAACTCCAACATGGCACGCGAGGCTCCCGCTTGGCTGAAGCCGATCCTCAAGGGAGTGTTCTCACTGACTTTCAACAGTCCCGAAGAAGCAGCCATCCCGGTCGTGTTTCTCGCGTGCGACGCCGAGATGGGAAAGAAGACGGGCGAGTACATGCACATGAAGAAGTTCAAGGAGCCGTCCCCCGAGGCGGCCGACCCACAAAAGGGCGCGTTGCTCTGGACCAAGACCGACGAGCTGCTCAAGCGCTTTGGTCTTCAGGAAGGAGATTCGGCATGAGCGCCGATCTGGAAAAGAAGATCGTCGATGGGAGCGTCTGGAACGAGTTTTGCGATACGCTCAAGATGGCGGGCAACATCATCCTCGCGGAGGGCACGCCCGACGACCCTCTCAATCGCGCCGAGGGCTTTCGTTACCTGAGCCGTATCGTGAGGGCCGGCCTCGAGACCTTCGTCGAATACAAAGATCCGCGGGCACCGGTGCTGCGGCGAGTCGTCCACGAGACGGTGAAGATGGGCGCTGACAATCCCGACAACCACTATCAACACGCGTGTATCAGTGGCGAATACGATTACCGGCTCACCGGCGATCGTGGGACTGTCAATTACCTCGGCTTCTACACTCAGGCCGGGAACTACGGTCAGGGTGGCGGGATGCCCCCGACCGGGTTCATCGAGGCCAAGGACATCAAGCTCGAGTCCGACGGGACCTTCGAAATCGTCGTGAGTGCCAAAGAACAACCCGGAAACTGGCTTCCGATGACCAAAGACACCGGGAGCTTGATCATTCGGCAGACTTTCCTCGATCGGGAGAATGAACGACCAGCCGACGTGAAGGTCGAGCGGATCGGTGGCGACGCGACGCCGACCCCGTTCGATCCACTCGTGGTCGCCGAGGGCCTGACGACGACGGCCAACCTCGTCGCCGGGGCGAGCATGTTGTTCGCCAACTGGGTGAAGGGCTTCAAGGCCCACACCAACCAGCTGCCGCGGTTCGACCAAGCCCTTTCAGATCGCGTTGGAGGCGACCCGAACATCGCCTACTACCACAGCTATTGGGAGATCCAGCCCGACGAGGCCTTGGTGATCGAAGCGACGCCGCCCGAGTGCGACCATTGGAACTTCCAGCTCGACAACTACTGGATGGAATCGCTCGACTATCGCTACTACACGATTCACGTGAACAAACACACGGCCAAGCTTCGGCCGGACGGCTCGGTATGCGTCGTCGTGGCGCACGAAGACAAGGGCTTCGACAACTGGATCAACACGGTCGGCCACACCTGCGGCACGATGTGCTGGCGGTGGGTGCGCGCGAAAGAAAACCCCGAGCCGCAGACGCGGCTGGTCAAGCTCTCGGAGCTGTAGGCCGGGATGAGCGCTCCGCCGTCGGCCCATTCAGCCTCGCTCCGCAAGCCGTATCGGCCGCTGCCGATCGCGCTCCTGAATCGGGTGGCGCCGGTGACGCCGTTGAGCGCGCAGTCACTGATCGACAAGGCCAAGCGACAGACCGGGTTGAGCGATTTTGGCGACGATGCCTTCCGCGACCCACTCGAGCGGTTGGTGTGCGCGATCAACGAGGAGGCGTCGCTCACGGCCATGGGGAGCATGATCATTCGCGGTCGCCTGACGAGCGTGTTGTCCAACAAGCTCCGGGTCGAAGCCGCGATCAAGGCGCACCCAGAGATCCTCGAGCGGCCGATCGAACGCCCGATCATCATCGCGGGGCTTCAGCGGACGGGGACCACGATGCTGCACCGGCTGATCGCTCGGGATCCGGGCATTCGCTCCCTTGCGTCATGGGAGGCACTCAACGCGGCTGCGACGAAGAAGCGCCCGTGGCAACGCCAAGACCCGCGTGTGCGCCAGGCGATCATGGCCGAAAAGGGGCTTGCCTACATAGCGCCCGAATTCTTCGCGATCCATCCGGTGGAAGCGCACGCCCCCGAAGAGGAAGTCATCCTGCTCGACTACGCGTTCTTGAGCACCTCGGCCGAGGCCACGCTTCACGTGCCGAGTTACGCGGCGTGGTTGGAGGAACAGGATCAAACACCGGCCTACGAGGGGCTCAAGCGCATCCTTCAGTATTTGCAATGGGAGCGGCCGGGCGAGCGTTGGGTGCTCAAGACGCCGCATCATCTCGAATGGCTCGACACCGTGCTCGACGTATTTCCCGATGCAACGATCGTGCAGACCCATCGCGATCCACTCAAGACGCTCGCCTCGTTCTGCAGCATGGTGACGCATGCACGCGGCATCTTCAGCGATGAGGTCGACCCTGAAGAGGTGGCACGCCATTGGTTTCGCAAGGTCGTTCGAATGGTGACGCGCGCGTCCGAGACTCGCGATCGAGTCGGCGAGGACCGTTTCGTCGACGTGTCTTACTACGACCTCGTGCGTGACCCTATCATCGAAGTGCAACGCATCTACGAACGGGCAGGGCGGGAGCTCACCGCGGAGGCGATCCAAGCGATGCAAGCGTCCCGGAAGGTCAACCGTCAACACAAGTACGGCCGTCACCGTTATCGGCTCGAGGATTTCGGGCTGACCCGGGAGCAGGTCGAGCCGGAGCTCGCGACCTATCGGGAACGGTTCGCCATTCGGCATGAATAGCCGACGGGCTAATATAATGGAATCATGGCACTTTTTTCGAAACGATCGGGGCGATCGATTTTCGTGAGCTGAAAGGGGGGTCGTGTCGCCACTAAGGGAGTGGAGCAAGGGAAACACGCACCACGCCCTGCTCCGACCTAGAGTACCGAACAAACATCAATCACCGAAAAGCCCCGGCCATCTGGTCGGGGTTTTGTTTTTGCACCCTCAGCTCAGCCGGTCGACGAAGCTCGAGATCGCTTCGACCGCACGAGTGAGGTTCTCTTCGTGGGAGTGGCCGCTCTTTTTGCGCGGTTTCAGCGAGTGGTCGCCGTCGGGCATCCACACGAGCTCGATCGTCGAGGCAAGGGCATAGCTGGCGACTTCTTCTTCGGTGCCGAACGCGTCGCGCGTCCCTTGGACGATGAGCACTGGCGTTCTGATCGCTTCGAGATGTGCCGTCCGGAGCCGTTCGGGCTTGCCTGGCGGGTGAAACGGGTAACCGAGGCAAACGACGCCTCGCACCCCGAGCTCGTCCGCAACAAGGGTGGCCATTCGGCCGCCCATCGACTTGCCGCCGATGACCAGCTTGCTCGCGGGACCGACCTCTTCGACGACTTCGCGGTAGCGTGCGAGGAGCTTTTCTGCACGATCCGGCGGTCTACGCTTTTCGTCCTCGCGCCGCTTCTTCATGTAGTCGAACTCGAACCGCACGACGCGAAGGCCTTTGTCCGCGAGCCCCTGCGCGATCGCATCCATGAACGGCGTATCCATCGGCGCCCCGGCGCCATGGGCGAGCACGACCGTTACAGGCGCGCTTTCGGGTCCGTTGGTCAGGAGCATCGGTCAACGATACACACCAGACCGCTTGCGGTCAGCCGCTCGCGGGCCGTTGCCTCAATCGTCCATCACTTCGACCCGGTCGCGACCCTTGTCCTTGGCCGCGTACAGCGCCTTGTCTGCGGCCGCGATCAGTGCCTTCGTGTTCTGAATTCGCTCGTTCGGGATATGGCCGACTCCGATGCTCACCGTCACCCTCAGCTTCTGTCCCTCGTACTCGAACGGCGTACGGTGGATGATGTCGATCAGTCTTTCACCGAACTGCCTTCCGTATTCGCCCGTGAGACCACGGCTCACGATAGCGAACTCTTCCCCGCCATAACGGGCGAAGAAATCCTCCTTGCGAATCGTGTCCGATACGGTCTTGGCAAAGGTGGCCAGCGCATAGTCCCCGGCCAGGTGGCCGTAGTTATCGTTGAGCGCCTTGAAGTGGTCGAGGTCTAGGAGCAACAGTGAAAGAGGAGTGCCGTGGCGCTCTGCGAATGCGAATTCGCTTGTGAGTCGCTCGTCGAGGTGGCGCTTGTTGAATGCTCCGGTCAACCCGTCCCGTACGGCCGAATTGTACATGCGACGTTGAAACTCTTCTTCGAGATCGTCCTGGTAGCTGAACTTGAGAATCGTGGTGGACCCGATCTGAATCCGGTCACCGTCGTTGAGCTCGCTGCTGCTGCTGATGAGCTCACCGTTGACAAACGTGCCATTCGTCGACTGCAGGTCCTCGACCTCGACCCGTTCGTTTCTGATCCGAAGACGCGCATGTTCTCGCGAGGCCTCTGTGTCGGAAAGGTGAATGGGCACCTCTTCGCCGCGGCCAATCGTTCCGCCTTCTTCGACAGGAAACATCTCACCAGCATCGGGTCCGGAGATCACGATCAGGAACGCCCGCTTTTTCTCGGACGCTTGCTTCTTCTTCTGCAGGGCCTCCATCAAGGCCTTGCGGTCGCCGATTGCCGTCTTGTCCTGGCCCAACGAACGCTCCCCCGTTCCGAGCAGTGTATCCCCGGGAGCGTCGGCCTACCAAACCAGCGCGGCGGCTACCGCTTGCAGATCACGGATGAGCCGTGGCCAAACAGGCCTTGATTGACCGCGATGCCGGCCTTCGCGCCTTGTACCTGCCGGTCGCCGGCTTGCCCGCGGAGTTGCCACGTGAGCTCGCACACCTGCGCGATGGCCTGGGCAGGGACGGCCTCACCGAAGGACGCGAGACCACCGCTCGCGTTGACCGGGATCCTGCCCCCGATCGTCGTCTCGCCATCCCGCAAGAGTCCCTCGGCCTCGCCGGTTCCGCATAGGCCGATGTTCTCGTACCAGTCGAGCTCGAGCGCGGTGGAGAGATCGTAGACCTCGGCGAGGCTCATGTCCTTGGGACCGAGACCGGCTTGCTCGTACGCCGTGGCGGCGATCGAATCCTTGAAGCCCGTGCTGGGTGGACCACTGGAGGCAGTGGAATCGGTGGCGAGGTTGGGCATCTCGATCACATTGTTGGGGAAGCGTGGCGTGGTCGTCGTGACGGCGGCGATGGCGACCGGATCGGTCGTGTGCTTTTTCGCGAACGCCATGCTGCTCAAGACGACAGCCGCGCCACCATCGCTGGTCGCGCAGATGTCGAGCAGGTGGAGTGGGTCGGCGACGACCGCGGAGGCGAGCACGTCGTCGACGGTGACCTCCTTCTTGTAGCGCGCGTTGTTGTTGTGGAGGCCATGGGCGGCGTTCTTCACCTTCACCTGAGCAAAATCGCGCTCGGTGGCGCCGTAGAGCTCCATACGACGGCGCGCCCATAGCGCGAAATAGGTTGGATTGGTGATCCCCTGCAGGTGAAAGCGGAGCCAGTCAGGGTCGTCTGGCCTTCGACCTCCGGTCGGCGCGAAAAAGCCCTTGGGCGCGGTGTCGGCGCCGACCACGAGAGCGACATCGCAAAACCCGGCAAGGATCTGTGCGCGCGCGACGCTGATCGCCTGGGCGCCAGTTGCGCAGGCACCGTAGGTGCTCGCGACCTCCGCGCCGGACCACCCAAGCGCCTGCGCGAAGGTCGCGCCTGCGACGTAACCGGGATAGCCGTTCCGGATGGTGTCCCCGCCGACGATGAACGGGATGTCCTTCCATTGGAGGCCTGCGTCCTCGAGGGCGTCTTGTGCGGCCTTCACACCATATTTCACGAAGCTCTGGCCCCACTTGCCCCATGGGTGCATGCCCACGCCGAGAACCGCGACCTCCTGCGTCATGGCGTTGGCCTCCACTGCCACGTGAGGTACTCGTGATCGTCGTCTTCGTAGAGGGGGCCGAGCGTGAGCTCGACGGGCATGCCCACGCGAAGTTGGTCGATGCCGATGCCATCCGCGACCTGCCCGAGAATCGTCAGGCCCTCCTTTTCGAGCTCCACCGCGGCGATCGCAAACGGCTCGAACGGATCCTTAACGACAAACGGGGGCGGCGGCGCGTAACACGCGTTGGTGTACGACCAGATCTTGCCTGCCCGACTCAGCTCGACCTCTTCCAGACCGGTATTCGTGCATTCTGGATGGCGGCACGCGACCGTCTCACGGGGGAAGTAATAGGTCCCGCACGAGGCGCAGCGTGCGCCCAGAAGATGCGGCGCTTCCTCATCGAGCGTGAAGAACCCCTCCACCGCCGCGGCCTTTTTCTTCTTGCTCATCAACTTGCTTTGCGTTCTGGGCCGGGGGCGTTGCGCTTGAGCTTGCCGGTGAGTGCGGCCAAATCGGCGCGCAGGTCTTCGATGACGTCTTTCACCTCACGAGCGCGACGCTTGGACAGACCGTCGATCTCATCGACCATCTTTTCGAGCCGGCGGGCGGCTGTCATGGTGCGCCGAATCAGGTCCAGCTGCGCCTCGTGCTCGGGCTTGGGGTGAAAGATGGGATTGAAGCGTTTGCGCAGCTCGGAGACGGGCGCGCCCTCTTCGAACACCGCGTTCCGTAGCTCGACAATCGCGTCGTCGGGGCGCTCTTGAGGCTCGTCGGCGGTTCCGCCACGCAGTGCTTTTGCGAAGTAATCCACGGCATCACAAGTGGGGATGGTGTCCGACAGGCCGTCGCGTTTGAGCACCGATGGCGCATGCCTTTTGAGTGCCACGTACGAACCGGTGAGCTTGTCGGCGGTACCGCGTTTGATTTGCAATTCGAGCGCGCAGTAGTTGTAGAAATCGTCATAGCCCCATTTGACGTAAGCCTCACGATTGCGGACCAGGACGAGCGCTTCGGCCATTTCGACCCAGGAGCGCTTGAAGGCCCTCGCGCTCCGCAAGACCTTGACGCGGAGGGGGTCGCCGCCCTCGGCTTCGAGTCGGTCCGCCAGGTTTCCCAGCTTTTCGTGCGTTGCCACCGGCGGTCTATAACACGTTTAGAAAGTGTTCGGCACGGCGTATACTCGTGGGGCCATGGGGGTCATTTCGGAAGAGAAGCCGCAGCGGCGCGCACGGCGGCGATCGGCGGTCGGCGCGGTGCTCGCCGAGGAGCTGGTGCGCGACGTCGCGGAGCGTCTCGGCCGGTGCGGCATCGACGTCATGCCGGTCAAGGGCGCCTTGTTGCACAAGCTCGTGTACGTCGATCCGTCCGAGCGACCGCTTTCCGACGTGGATGTGTTGGTCCGACCCACCGACGGCACGCGTGCCCGCGAAGTGCTCACCGCGGCGGGCTACGGCCCCACGGAGCGACCGTGGCAGTTCTCGACCGAGCTTCGTTCCCCGTTCGAGCTCGTTCTCGACCTTCATACGGCATTGTTCGACCAAGCTCGATACCGATTTCGAACGACCGACCTATTCAGGCGAGGTCGGCTCGATTCGGACCTCTTCGGCGCGAGAGTCGTGATCCAGAATCCGCTCGATGTGTACGCACATCTGGTGGGCAAGTTCGCAAGCGATCATCTCGATCAGTTCGCTACCTACCGGCTGCGGGAGCTCTCGCTCGTTTCAGAGCGCCTTGCCCTCGAACCTGACCAGACGGCGATACACCTGCTCAAGTGCGGCATGCGTCGTGCAGCTCGCTACGTGTTGCCCCTGTCGCGGGATGTATTTCGCGACCGGTTCGCCGCAACCGTGCTTGGGCTGCTTCCACCCGATCGAGTAGGAGACGCCCTGGCGCGCTTCGGACAAGACGTAATCGCCCGGCGTTCCCCACATTCGCCCGCCGGCGCCGTGATCTCGCATTTGCTCAACGACAGCGTTCCTAGAGGGGTTTGGTCCGGTGTGCGGGCGATCGCAAGAAATGCGCGTCGCACCGGAGTTGATGCGCAGGCTGAAAACGCCTAAGTAGTGGGTTGCTGTTCAGCTCAGCATCTGATGACCCGACAAGACCCATGCATCCCTCTGCCGTCCGGAGACCGGAAGGTGAAGCGCGTTCTGTACGTCGGTGACGATAAGCAGCGCTTCGAGGCGCTCGTTACCGCGATGGGAGGCGTTCGCGGTGCGGAAGCGATCGAGGTCGAGGGCTATCCCGCGACGCGTTTCTCCGGGATCGACATCCAATGGGTACCGGTCTGGGACACGGAGGCGGCGGAATCGGCGCTTCATTTGGCGTATGTGAACCTGTTGCTCATCGATCTTCGCTGGTCGGACGATTTCAGTGCCCGCGTCGAAGAGACCCGCCGACTTCTCAAAGCCCTCGACCACGCCGATGATGTCGAACAGCGGTATGGGTTTCACCGCATCGTCACGCTGCTATCCGGGCCGCACCCCGATGTGATCGATGATCTCATCGCAGAGTTGGGTGCGCACGGCGTTCGCCACGTGATGCGGGAGCAACCCGAATCATCGGCGTCGGAAGCGTTCTCCGAGTCGGTGCTGCGGCGCGTCGCCGAGCTGACCCAAGCAAGGCGTAAGGGCAAGTCCGCGATCTGCGGTTCCGGCGGAGGCATCACGGGCATCTACTTCGAGATGGGGGCCCTCAAATGCCTCGACGACTGCCTTGGTGAGCCGGGGATCAACGACTTCGACATGTTGTTTGGCATCAGCGCGGGTGCGGTCGTGATGAGCCTGCTGCGAGTCGGCTACACCGTCGACGAGGCGATGGCGGCGATCGCAGGTGTCGAAGGCGGACGCATGCCGCCGCTCAGCTTGAGCCTCCTCCGGTTGTCGCACTTGAATCATGCAGACCTCCGGTGGCGTCTTGCGAGTGCTGCCAAGACCGGCGCCTGGGCTTTCTGGGAGACGCTGCGCGGACGCGGCCGTGAAATGGCAGACGAGCTGTTTCTCGAATACACGAGCCTCGTCGGAGCGCCCTTTCACTCGCAGCAGTTCGAGGCAATGTTGCGGGAATTGCTGGAAGGGCCGGGGCTCACCAACGATTTCAGAGAGCTTCCCAGAGAGCTCTTCATCGGGGCGTCGGACCAAGATGCTCGCTATCACGTTCTGTTCGGCTCGGAAGGCTACGATCATGTACCGATCAGTCGAGCGGTGCAGGCGTCACTGAGCTTCAATCCAGCATTTGCGTCGGTCAACATCGAGGGTCGATACTACGAAGACGGCGCGATCACCCGCACGTCGGACTTTGTCGATGCGATCAAGCGGGGTGCAACGCTGATCTTCGTGCTCGACCCATTTGTGCCGTACGTGTCCAAGACGCCGGGCTTGGCTCATCGCCGCGGCGTTCTGTACAACATCGACCAGGATATCCGGACGATTTCGTTCACGCGCTTCGAGCGCGCTCGGAACTCGGTGCTGCGTAAGCACCCCGAGGTGAGCTCCTACACGTTTCTGCCTTCCAATACGCAGCGTCGGCTGCTTTCGACGAACCCGATGGACCATCGGCCGTACCTCGAGATTTGGCGCGGCGCATACCTGTCGACGCTGCAACGCATCGACCAGCTGTGTCACCGTCTCCGCGGCGACCTCATCGACCACGGATTCGTCATCGACACGACGCGCGCGGAGGCAGTCGCCGAACAGCTTCGTGAAACACGCGACTTGTCGCTCGCCGACTTCTATCCGGACCGAAAGATCGATATCAAGCAGCGTCCGTTTTGCATGGCGCCACAGCCGGAATCTGCGCCGCAACACGCCGCGCAGTAGAACCGCCGCTCAGGACGAGACGGGACCCGTAGGGCAGGCGCCCGGATTGCCTTTGGCCGGGGGCGCCGGTGTGCAGGTAGTCGCCACGGCCTCGAGCGGCTCGCGGTACACCACCTTGGGCGTCTCGTACGGTTCGCGGGATTGGTTTTCGTTCTCGGGCTTCTCTTTAGGCTCCACCATGGCTCCTCACACTACCGGAAGGCGCACTCGCGTGCGAGCTTCCGTCGTCATACGCTGTTTGGCCGCTGGATACAACGCCAACGGGTCGCCTGAATGCGTGTGTGCGGCTCCCGGGCAGAAGTTCATCCGCTGGCCCGCATCTCCATAGCCGTCGATCATCCGGCGAGCCTCGCGGGTGGTTTCGCGCGCACGCGCGAGCCCAGGGGCCGTGCTCCAGATCTCCCCGATGCGCTTTTCGTGAAGGTCACCGACCGGCACACGCCATTGAACACAGGGGAGCACGCTCCCAAACGGATCGATCGCGACCGTCGACGCCCCGGCCCCGCAGTGCTTGTCGGTGCCTGAAAACACTTGCTTTCGGTATTCCTCGGGCGGGAGCGGGTCGGGCTCCTGTCCTTCATCGCGCCGTAGGCGAGCGCGTGTAGCAAGAAGCGCGTTGAGACGGTCGAGCCCTTGCTGGCTCGCGGCGAGGCTCAAGGGCTCACGGTCGCCGTCATCCTTGGGCTTCACTTCGGGATCGACCTGAAGCATTACGCCGAGCGAATCGCAAAGCGCAAAGAGCGCCTCGAGCTGGTGTTCGTTCCATCGGGTGAGCGTGCTGTTGACCTTTACGCGAAGCCCGGCGCTGCGCATGCCACCGATATTGCGAATCAATCGATCGAAGCTGCCGGCCACGCGTGTCTGCCGGTCGTGAACCGACGCCGTGGTGCCGTGCAAGCTCACCTCGACCATGAAAGGATCGATCTCGTCGCGAATCCGCTGCGCTCGAGCGCGATTGACCGCGTGCCCGTTGGTCTTGATACGCACCACGAAACCCAGCTCGCGCGCGATACCTCCAATGCGAAAAAAGCCAGGGTGCGCGAGGGGCTCCCCGCCGCTCAGCGTCACGTTGAGAACGTTCATCGCCGCAAGATCGGCGAGGAGTTGCTCGTACTGGGCGAGAGAAAGTGGCGTGCCGTCGAGTGAGAGGTCGTTGTAACAAAAGCTGCAGTCGAGGTTGCAGGCGTAAGTGAGCTCCAAGAGCACAGACAGCAGTCGATCGTCATTCCAGGCCCGCTTGACTGTCTGAGAGAAGCTCATGCGGAACGGAGTGCTCCCGCTTCGACCAGTTCCGCGATGAGCTCAGCGATGTCGGTCGCCGCGCGGTCTTGGTCCACTTCGAAATGCGCGACCACGTCATCGACGACCTCCGACACGGAGCTGTCGGCTCGAAGGCGCTCGACGACGAACGCGCCGACCTGATTGACGGTCAATACCTCGCCCGCCTCCTGGAGCACGAAGATGCCCTCGTCGTCGAGCACGCGAAACCGTGCGCGTGCGTGCAATTGATAGTGATCGTTAGGCGCGACGTTCATCGTTGATGATCCCCCAAAACCGCGGGTCCTTTGCGAACTCGAGCACCCGCAACGGATACTGCCCTTGAAGGAGGGCGATCCGCTCGACGAGCGTATCACCGATATATGGGTCGGCGTTAGCGTAAGGACACGCTGCGATCATGCGAGCGATCGCCTCAGCCGACCCACACGGCCGGGTTTTCGGTTCCGCTGCTTTTTCGAGCGCATAGATGCCGGTGAGCGGGGAGGGTGCGACCGAGATCGCCGCGTCGCCGAAGTCCCCGGCAAAGGGCATGGGTCGGAGCGCAAAGCCTCCATTGGTGGGCCACAGCGCGTTGAGCTCGTCGCTCAGGACGCGGAGCCCCAGTGGCTGTGACAGCCTGCAGATCGTGGTCTTGCCTGCGCCCGAGCGTCCAAACAGTAAGAAGCCGTGCTCTTCGTCCGTGATCGCCGCGCTGTGCAGGACCAGGGCACCCTGCGCCAGGAGTCGGTACACGACCAACACGCGCAATAGGTTCTCGAACGGGCCCAAGAACTCCTGATCGTCGTTCGAGGTGATGAGCTCTGCGCCGAGCGGCTCCCGATCGACGGTGGCGGTGAACTCGAGACCGGAGACCCGAAGATCGGAAGGTCCGTACGAGATCGCGAGCTCGTAGTCCCACGCTCGGGGGGGACGAGGCTGAAAAGCGGCCACGTCCGCGCGCCACACCCGCGTGAGGATCGCCGGATCCAGCGTGTCGGCGATGACCAGCGGCTCAAACCGCCCCAAGGCAACGTCACGCTGTGACCGCGAGAGCCCCTCGAAGCGGTACACGGTGTCGGCGAAAGAGAGGGTGATCACGTGCCGACCGGCCCCGAGGCGGGCGGGAAGCCCGTCCCGGAGAAAGACCGAGTGCGGGGTCACGAGCGCGCGCGTCGGAGCCATCGCCATAGCGCTCTACCGTAGCCTCGAATCGCGTTCGCGCGATCACCCAGAGAGACCCGAACATCGACTCGCCCCACGATGCGGTCCACGATGATCGCCGGGTCTGGCTCGTGGGCGTCGTCGGCCCGGGTGATCACGGCCCAGCCCTCCCAGCTTGGTCGGTAGCCCAGCACCCGGTGCGCTTGGTGGTTGTGGGTCCGTTCGGTGACTACGACGTCGCCAGGAAGATAGAATCGGCGGGGGAGCACGTCGGCCCATTGCCCATCGACGAGGACTGGTTCCATACAACCCCCAGAAATGCGGACAGGACCCCTCATGAAATTCGATCGTACCATACACGGGTGTTCAGGTTTTTGGCCCTGAGCGGCCGTACAGTGGCAATTCGGAGACCCAAGAGAACTGTTTTTTACCATACTCTCTTGACAGCAATCGCAGCACAGTATTACAGTCATACCTGTAATGAGGGTGTATCTTTCTGTTGCTAAAGGATTGTCGAACGCGCCCACACATATAGGGGGGTGGACGTCGCAAAGTCTTCGGATCGAGCGGCGAACACAGTGGGCAGCCGCATCCATGGCGTAGATAGATTCACCCTCCTTTGGGGGTACACAACGGGTGCTCGGGTGAGGTGAATGCCTCGCCCGAGTTTTTTAAGCTCCCAGAGAACCCGATCGGGTCGCTCACTTATGCGCTATGACTTGGCCATGCGGCTGGAAACGGTCGGAACCAAGTACCAAGGGTTTCTCTATAGCGATGCGCCCCGCAACGTCTATTGGGAGACGACCATCGCGTGCGACCTCGCGTGCCAGCACTGCCGCGCCAACGCGATTCCGCATCGCGACCCGCTCGAGCTCAGCACCGAGGAGGGTAAGGCGCTGATGCGCAGCGTGCAGGAGCTTGGCAGCATGCTGGTCCTCACGGGCGGCGACCCGCTGAAGCGCCCCGACATCGCCGAGCTGATCGAATACGGCCGCAGCTTGCCGATCCACGTCGCGATCACCCCGAGCACGACGCCGAGCCTCGACCGCGAAAAGGTCCGCCGTTTTGGGGAGCTCGGGATCAGCGCGATGGGCGTGAGCCTCGATGGTCCGACCCCCGGGCTCCACGACGGCTTCCGTAGAGTGCCGGGGACGTTCGAGCATTCGATGCGAGCACTCACGTGGGCGCGCGAGCTGAAGATCCCGGTCCAGGTCAACACGACGGTCACTGCGCATACGCTGCCGCACATCCCTGCTCTGTACGAGTTGCTCCGGGACACGGCCGCCCCACCGGTGCGTCGGTGGAGTTTGTTCACGTTGGTGCCGGTAGGCCGAGGTGAGCAGCTAGGCGTGCCCAGCGCGGACGACATCGAGGGCCTATTCGAATGGGTGTATTCGATCGCAGACGACGCGCCGTTTCGGGTCGGGACCACCGAGGCGCCTCATTACCGCCGCTACTGGATCCAGCAAAAGCTCGCCGAGGGGATGCCTCTCGAAGATATCCAGGCCCGTGCCCGCCAAATGGCGTTCGGCATCCGCGACGGCAACGGCGTGATCTTCGTCTCGCACCGCGGCGAGGTCTACCCAGCCGGCTTCCTGCCGTACCCGTTGCTCGGCAATGTGCGGCAGAGCTCTCTGGTCGATCTCTACCGGAACACGCCTGCGCTCCAAGAGATCCGGGACCCCGCTAATTACAAAGGCCGCTGCGGACGGTGCGATTTCAAATGGGTGTGCGGCGGTTCGCGCGCGCGTGCGTTCGCGATGACCGGGGACGTGCTCGGTGACGACCCACTTTGCGCGTATCAGCCAAACGGCTCGACCTGACAACAGGCAGGGAACGCCCGCCACCCCGCTCCAGCTAAAAGGCCTTGGGCAGTCCGAGGACCCGCTCGGCGATCATGCTCTTCAACAGGTTGTTGAACACGTATACCGTTGCCTCGCGGAGCTTGCGCTCGACGTGGTAATCCGCGGCAAGCCCCCAACCGCCAAAGGTGGTGAGCGCGGCCCGGGCGGTCTCCCACGCGGCTTCGGACGCGAGCACCTTTGCAAGCGCAGACCGGCCTGACGCATCCGCGTCTTCCCCGATGAGCCGAAGCGCATCCCAGCGCATGAGGTCGGCCGCTTCGACTTTGGCGTAGGCATCGACGAGCGGATATTGAACGCCTTGGTTTTGCCCGATGGGCCGATCGAACACGACGCGCTCCTTGGCGTGCGCGAGGCTCCGGTCCAACAAGAAACGTGCGTTGCCGATCGACTCGGATGCGGCAAGGACGCGGCGCACCGAAAAGCCCTGCATTAGGCATTGGAGACCTTGTCCCTCTGGGCCGAGTCGGGCCGCGTCGGAGACCCGCAGTCCGTCGATGAACAGGCTCGTGGTCATCCGATTGGTGATCATCTCGATCGGATGGAGCTCCACTTGATCGCCTACCTCGTCGAGGTCCAGCAAGAAGAGGGTAGGGCCCGCGTCAGTGCGAGCGAGGATCAGCATGACCTGGGTGTGCTCGGCGAGTGAGATCATCACCTTGCCCGCATCCAGCACCCAGTCATCGCCGTCGGCCCGTGCAGTGCTCTTGAGCTCGCGCATATTGGCACCGCTGTCGGGCTCGGTGGCCGCGACCGTCAGCATGCGCAGCGTGCCCGAGGCGATGCCTGGCAGGTAGCGCGCGCGTTGCTCGTCGTTGCCGCTTCGGACGAGCGTGCCACAGATCGACATCTGGGCGTTGATGCACGTCGAATCGCCGCCAGCGCGGTTGATCTCCTCGACGACCACGCTCGCGACGGCGGGGCCCGCGCC
>CAJIBX010000051.1_pt1 | contig 31295 bp, 27 predicted proteins | sample 9199471 | NCBI WGS metagenome assembly CAJIBX01 (sample SAMEA7708317, study PRJEB35096) | sediment metagenome | biome: marine neritic benthic zone biome [ENVO:01000025]; feature: sediment [ENVO:00002007]; material: shallow marine sediment [ENVO:03000034] sea grass bed [ENVO_01000059] ...
ACGCCGCGATCGCCGCGCACGATCTTCCGGCAGAGGCGTTCGGCTGGTACGCCGATCTACGTCGCTACGGGAGCTTCCCCCACGCGGGCTTCGGCCTCGGTATCGAGCGTACGGTGGCCTGGATCTGCGGCCTCAAGCACGTTCGCGAGACTATCCCGTTCCCCCGCATGCTCAACCGGCTTGCGCCCTAAGCGGGGCGCTCGGACAGGCGACGTTCCTTCGCGTCGACTGCGTCGACAAAGAGCGCGAAGTACTGCCCGGCACTGGCGATCGCAAAGGCCAAGCTCATGTACAACAGCACGAGCCCGACCTGCCCCATGTCGACTTCAATGGTGGTGAACCCGAAGTTCAGGGTGTAGCGATCGTGGATCACGAGCAACAGGATCGCGACCATTTGAAGCGCCGTCTTGTCCTTGCCACCTTGTTGCGCTGCCATCACCACCCCCTCGCTGATCGCGATGGTTCGAAGTGCGTTCACCGACAGCTCGCGAGCGATCATGATGATCACCGCGATCACGCCCAACAGCGGTAACCTCCCGAGGTACGACATGAAGACGAGCGTGGCCATGACGAGGAGCTTATCGGCGAGCGGATCGAGGAACTTGCCGAGGATGCTGATCAGTCCCCACTTTCGAGCGAGCCAGCCATCGATCAGGTCGGTCAGCGCGGTCAGCGCATAGACATTCGCAGCCCAGAAGTTTGCTTTGGGCGTGCCGAAGTTCAGCAACCAGAGCACCACCGGGATCATGGCGATGCGCAGCATCGTGAGCAGATTGGGAATGTTGATCGCGTCCTGTCCGATCGTGGAGCGCTTGGGCTTGGGCTGGGGCATGATGGGCGGATCTGTAGCCCAGGTCGCTTGAGCCGTCCCCGCAAAAGCTGAGAATCCATGTACTTTTCTAGTCAGAGCCGACGGCGCAATCGCGGTTGCGCGGGGGGCTTGGCATCCGTCAGAATTGGCAGCCAAACCGATTCCGGTTTCCCCAATGATACAACCCGCCCGAACCGTGGCCCTCCGCGCGCGTACCGTCGCGGGCACCACCATCCATAACCTCGCTGCCCAGGACGTGATCGCCCTGGCGTTTCACCTCTGCATGTGGTTCCGCGCGCTTGCGGCCCCTGACAGCCCCGGCGCGACCATCGCGCGGGCCTCGACCGTCTTCTTCTTGCTCGTGACGATTGCCGCCTTTGCGGTGTCCCGAGGCGAGATCTTGCCCAGCCGGCGCGCGCGGTCCTTGGTCTACCGGCTCGGGATCTTCCTCCCGATCTTTCTCTCGTATTTCCAGGGCATGGTGTTGCTTCCCGCGCTCCAGGCCGATCTATACGACCTACGACTGCTGGCGATCGACGAGCTGCTCGTCGGAACCACCCCGGCGGTGTGGCTCGCGCAGTTCAACTATCGACCGCTCATCGAGTGGGTCGCGTTCTTCTACTACTGCTACTTCTACGTGCTCGCCGGAATGATCCTGCCGGCGCTGTTTTCGGATTCAGGCAGACGGATGCAGGAGATCCTCGCTGGCTCGCTACTCGTCGCCACCGTAGGCCATGTCGTTTACACGATCGTCCCCGGTCTTGGCCCCTACGCCACGCTCGTCTTCGATGAGCCGCTCAACGGTGGTTTCTGGTGGCGACAAGTCGAGGCGGCGGTTGCGGCAGCGGGCGCACAGCTTGACATCTTCCCATCGCTCCACACCGCCTACCCGGTTTTCTTTGCGCTGCTCGCGTATCGACACCGCCACGATCGGGTCTTTCGTTACTTGTGGCCGATCATCGCCTTCATCGCGTTGAATATCGTCGCCGCGACCATGGTCCTCCGCTGGCACTGGTTGATCGACGTTCTCGCCGGCCTTTTGCTCGCCTTTGCCGCGCTGCGCTTTGCGATCTTCGTCGGCGACCGCGAGCAATACCGAGGCACTCGCCTCGACGATCGGCAGCCCGTCTGGGAAGACCTCTGGCGCTGAGACCGCTTTCCCGTGTGATTCCAAGGGGCTACAGAGGGTCCATATCTCCGTGAATATTTAGGCCCGCCACATACGTCTTATCGGGGCCATGGCACATCTCCACTCTACGACCGCGCCCCAAGAGAGTACGCTTCGGCGTATGCCCGTCCCGCCCGCTGTGTTCCTTGCCCTGCTGCTGACAGGGTCGGTTCCTCAGACCGCCGACGGTCAGGACAGCACAGTCGTGTACGAGACCCCGAGCGACGACATCATCATCTACGAGACCCCAGAGGAAAGCGTGGTCCACCAGACCGATGACACAGTCGTCTACGAGGAAGTCGACGGCTACGAAACCGTCGACGGCGACCCCACCTACGATGGCTACATCATCATCGAGACCGAGAACGATGACACGATCGTCGTCGAGGAGCCGGCGCCGACGGTGATCGTCGTCGAGCAAGCCCCGGAGCCACTGATCGAAGAGCGACCCTACCCGCCTTACGCGGGTGCAGTCTGGGTCGACGGTCATTGGTGGTGGGACGGCTATCAATACGTGTGGGTGAGCGGCCACTACGTGCAGCCGCTCTATGGCTACGTGTTCGTGCAGCCGCGCTGGGTGTACTCCGCGGGCTACTACCACTTCATTCGGGGATTCTACCGCCCTCACTACACTCGGGTGTACCACCGGCCGTACCACTACTACCGGTCCGCGCATTACCGAACCCACTACCGGGCGCATCACCGACACCACCACGGTGCACACCGGTACCCGCGGGCGCGCCCCACGGCTTACCACCGCGCTCGAAGCCATCAGACCACCCGTCGCGCTACGGCGCCAAGACGAAACGTATCCCGAGGGCTACCCTCCACGCGGCGCGTCGCTCCGCAGGGTCGGGCGACCGGCCAGCGAACCGTCGTCACGCGACGGGGCCCCCAGACGCAACGCACGGTGGTCACCCGCCGAGGCGGTACCACCACGCAACGCACGGTTACGCGTCAAGGTCGTACCACCACACGCGGTACCAACACGCAGCGCACGGTCACGCGTCAAGCCGGTTCCAGGACACAGCGCGCAGTCGCGCCCCGGTCCACCGGGCAGACCGCCCGCCGATCCACTTCAGCCACCCGCAGCGGCTCCGTCGCCCGGAGCACGTCAGGAACCCGCAGCGGCTCCGTCGTGCGGAGCACGTCAGGAACCCGCAGCGGCTCCGTCGTGCGAACCACTTCTGGGACCCGCAGTGGCTCCGTCGCCCGGAGCTCATCGACACGAACCGCGAGTCGCACAGGCTCGTTCAGCCGCCCCTCCGGCGCACGAACCGCAACCCGTACGAGCTCGTTCAGCCGAGGCTCCACCGTTCGCGGCTCGTCTGCGCGCTTTGCCTCGCGCGGCTCCATGGGCCGGGGGATGGCATCGGCTCGCCGCCGCTAATCGGACCGCCTACTGTAGCGTCTTGATGTACGCAACGAGCGCGTTCACTTCGTCCTCGTGAAGCGCGATCGGCGGCATCACTTTGCCGTAGCCCGTCACCAGTTGGGACCAGGGGTCCATGATCGAGCCTCGGAGATACTCTTCGTCGGCGACGGCGGACGTGCCATCCGTAAAGGAGCGTTCTTTGCCGAAGATGCCCTTCCAGTTGGGTCCCGGCTGCTGCGTCGCGCCGTCGATTTGGTGACAGGCCACGCAACCCTTGGTGTTTCGAAGCTTGGCACCCCAACAAGCTTCGGCGTTGGGCTCGTTTTCACACTCGGCGGGCATGCCGACCTCGCCGACGACTGTGGTCGCAGGGCCGAAGCCGGACCAGCCCATCACCGCCGACTGGTCTTCTGAGGGCTGCGGAGCGACCAGCGGGTCGTGCCCTCTGCCGCGCTGCCCGAGCCGACGAATCGCGACGTCGATCGGCACTGGCGCCCGGTCGAGTGCCGCGTAGGCCTGCGCCTCGACCAGCTCCCGCTCACTCGCGGGCCAGGCGACCTTTTCCTCATCCTCGGCGCAGCCCGGTGCCGACACGACGAAGAGCGTCAGAGCGAGCAACCGTGAGCGACCGAAGATGTGAGGTGCGAAGGACATGGCTTTCCTAGTGCGTCTGATGATGGTGCAGGCTCCGTGCGAGCCGCGGGTCTCCGATGGGCAAGAGCGGTACCTTGCTCAGCTTCCAAAACACATAGGCGAGTAGCGTTCCGCCGACGAAGAGCAAGCCACCCGCATCGACCAGGCTGAACGAGAGCCGACCTGCCTGCGGAAGAATGAACCAATACATGTCGATGACGTGCATCGCGATGATCCAGATGCACATGAACTGAAACCAGCGAAGCGCCCGCTTTTGGAGGCGGGAGATCAGCATCACGAAGGGAAACACGAAGTGGCCGAAGATGAGCAGGTAGCTGATCGGTTTCCAGCCGCCCTCCCAACGCTTGTGGAACCAGACCGCCTCCTCTGGCAGGCCGGCGTACCAAATCAGCATCCATTGCGAGAACTGCACGTAGGTCCAAAAGCAGATGAAGCCGAAGAGCAGCTTGCCGAGGTCATGGAAGTGCTCGAGGTTGATCGCATCGCCGGTGAGCCCTGCCTTGTAGAAGCTCATCGCAATCAGCGAGATCAACGCGAGGATCGCAACCGCCGTCCCCGCGAAGATCACGACGCCAAAGATGGTCGAGAACCACGTCGGCTCGAGTGCCATCAACCAGTCGAAAGCCGCAAATGTGAGCGTCGAGGCCCAAAGCAGAAGGCTAACCGCCGACAGGCTTTGCATCCGACGGGTGTATTTCGGATCTCCGGTTTCGTCTTGCTCGCGGGACCAGCGGAAGTACGCCAGCGCAATGAGCGCCCAAATCGCAAGATAACCGAGCCCGAACGTCACCCAGCGCGGCTTGTTGAGCCAGGCTGTTTTCTTCGCAAGCGTCTCGTGATGCAGATACTGCTCCTGCGGCGTGTGGGCGTGCTCTTCGTCGTGCGAGGCTTCGGAGTGCTCCTCGGGACCTTTGGCATGCGCAACGCTCTCCGCGAGCCAGAGCGAGCCGTGGGGCTCGTCGTGCACGGCGCCGTGATCGCCATGACCGCCGCCATGGCCGAAGTTCATCCATTCGTCGTACATGGAAAACTTGCCGGTCGCGACTCCGATCAAGAAAGGCAACGCCAAAACGAGCATGAGAGGCGCTGCCGACATGACCACCTCCGCGATGCGTCGGGTGGTGATGCCCCAGTGCCCCGCAGTGAGGAACTGAATCAGCACGAGGAAGATCGCGCCTAGAACGAAGGTCAGGCCGGTGAAGAACCCAAACAGATAGCCGAAGCCCAGACGCGCGGGATTGCCCAGCCCGAGCAGTAGCAAGATCGCGCCGACGACCGCGAGCGCCGCGGGGATCTTCCACGCTCCGGCCCATGGGCTGTCGCTCGGAATGCGATAATCGGCTCTGACGGGCTTGTCGCTCACCGCGTCCCTCCCGTCCTCGTGTTGGCGGCGCTCTTGGCTGGGCTCTGAGTGAGCTGCAGCGCTCGCACGTAACTCACGATCGCCCACCGGTCCTCGGTGGGAATGCTGTGCCCGTAGGCTGGCATGCTGCGCACACCATTGGTGATGGTGAGAAAGAGCTGACCATCGGGAATGTGGCGCAGCCGCTCGTCGTGGAACGTCGGAGGCTTCAGCGCCGCGGCGCCGAGCTCTTCGGCGCGTCGCGCGACCACGCCGTTACCATCGCCTGAGAACGAGTGACAGGGTGCGCAATAGATGTTGTACCGGTCGCGGCCCCGCGCGATGAGATGCTCGAATCCGCCGGCACGCACGACCACGGCGTTAGGCACGGTCAATACCCAAGCCGCTCCGTCTGCGGTCCGCCCCGTCGCAACCTCGACGTCGGGGTCCATCTCACGTGATACCGTGCCGGGCACCTGCGGGCGCATGCTGCGCTGGTCCTCGAAGAACGGTTGCCGTTCCTGTGTGTCGTACCGGGGTTGATCATACATGTTGCGGATCGGAACCACCGGGGTTCGTTCTGTCTCCCAACCGTAGACCGGCGGCTCCCAATCGCACCCAACGAGCGAGGCCAACCCAACCGCGACGACGAAGAAGCGACGCATCAGCACACCTCCTCCTCGACGAGCTCTATATACGTCGCCCCGGTCGACTCGAGAAGCGCCTTGGTGCGGGCCACATCGAACTGCTTGTCGCTCGCCTCGATCGAGATGAAAAACTTGTCGTCGGTCACCGCCTCGAAGCGATCGGACTCGAAGATCGGATGGTTGTGACGTGGCAGCTTTATGATGCCCAACAGACCGAGCAACGTGCCGATGCCCGTGATCAAAATCCCGAGCTCGAACATGATCGGCACCATCGACGGAAACGCGCCTGGCGGCTTGCCGCCGACCACGAGGGGGTAGCCCTGGCCCAGCAGCGGAAGCTCGAAAGTCCAGTTGTTCATGTACTGGATCATCAGAACCGCCAGAGCGACACCGCTAAGACCACAAATGAACGACAGGATACCGATGCGCGTCGGCTTGAGCCCCATCGCCTCGTCCATCCCGTGCATCGGGTACGGCGTATGGCAATCCCAGTCCTCGTAACCCGCATCGCGGACCCGCTCCGCGGCACGCGCGAGGCGATTGGGCGTATCGTACTCGGCCAACAAAAGCGCAGGCTGCATGGGCGTGGAGCTATGTCGCGTTGCTTCGGCCATCTTCTTACTCCGCGGGGGCGGGCGCTGCCGCCATGGCTCCTTCAGGCTCGGGATGGGGATGCATTTCGGGGTGTGCCCCCGGCAGATTGCCCTTGACCTCGGCGATCGCGATCACCGGGATCCACCGGATAAACAGTAGGAACAAGGTGAAGAAGAGTCCGAAGGTCATCAGGTACGTGAGGATGTCGATTGCAGTCGGATGGAACATGCCCCAGGCGGACGGCAGGAAATCCTGCTGCGTCGAGGTGACGATGATCACGAAGCGCTCGAACCACATGCCGATGTTGATCAGCACCGAGGCGATCAACATGATGGGAATGCTCGTACGGCAGTACTTGAACCAAAAGAGCTGCGGGACGATCACGTTGCACGACACCATGGCGAAGTAGGCCCACCAGAGCGGCCCCCAGTTGCCGTGCTCGTCGACCAACAGGCCCCCGGCGCGACTGTGTAGGAACACCCACTGCTCGTATGGATTGCCCGAGTACCACGCGACGAAGAACTCCATCGCGTAGGCGTAGCCGACCAACAGCGATGTCCCGAGCATGAACTTGTTCATCAAGTCGAGGTGCTTGATGGTGACGATGTTTTGGAGATTGAAGACGGTGCGGGTGATCAGCATCAGCGTCATCACGAGCGCGAACCCGCTGAACACCGCCCCGGCGACGAAGTACGGCGGAAAGATCGTGGTATGCCAGCCAGGCACGATCGACGTCGCGAAGTCGAACGAAACGACCGAATGCACGGAAAGCACCAGCGGCGTCGAGATGGCCGCAAAGATCAAATAGGCGCGCTCGTAGTGCTGCCAATGTCGATGGGCACTTCGCCAGCCGAGCGCGAAGAAACCGTAAATACGCTTTCGGACCAGGTTCTTCGAGCGGTCACGCAGGGTGGCGAAATCCGGAATCAGCCCGACGTACCAGAAGATCACGCTGATCGTCAGGTAGGTCGACACGGCGAAGACGTCCCACATCAGCGGGCTCTTGAAGTTCGGCCACATCGCCATCTGATTCGGAATGGGGAAGAGGTAGTAGTCGAACCACGGACGCCCCGTATGAATCGCGGGAAACAAACCCGCGCACAAGACGGCGAAGACCGTCATCGCCTCGGCAAAACGGTTGATGCTCGTACGCCACTTCTGGCGGAACAGGAATAGAATCGCCGAGATCAGCGTGCCGGCGTGGCCGATGCCGATCCACCAAACGAAGTTGGTGATGTCCCATGCCCAAAACACGGGCGCGTTGTTCCCCCAGACGCCTACCCCTTGAAAGAACAAATAGCCTAAGGCGGCCGAGCCGAGGCCCAGCACCGAGAGCGACGCGAGGAAGAGAAGCCACCAACCGCGGGGTGCGGGGTTTTCCGAAACGCAGCTTATCGTTTCGGTGATCTCGTGGAAGGTCGTTCCCTCGGGAAGGAGCGAGGTCTCGCCGACTTCTTTGATGGGTGCCGCATCGCTCATGCGTGCTCTCCCATCGCCGGGTTCACATTCCGGATTCGCGCCAGGTAGGTGGTCCGAGGCTGCGTTCCGATTTCCGCCAGCAGCTTGTACTTGCGATCCACCTTGGCACGATCGGCAACGCGACTCTTCGGGTCGTTGAGGTCACCAAACACGATCGCGCTCGTGGGGCACGCGGCCTGACACGCGGTCACGATATCGCCGTCCTTGAGCTCCCGGTCGTCACGCTTGGCGGCGATCTTTTGTTCTTGGATGCGCTGCACACAATAGGTGCATTTCTCCATTACGCCGCGCATGCGAACGGTGACGTTCGGGTTGAACTGGAGCTTTCGTGACTCCTCGAAGTCTCCGTACATCTTGAAACGGTCGTCGACTTGGGTGTGGTAGTCGACGTAGTTGAACCGACGCACCTTGTAGGGGCAGTTGTTGGCGCAATAACGGGTCCCTACGCAGCGGTTGTACACCATGTCGTTGAGGCCTTCGGGACTGTGTACCGTTGCGTTGACCGGACAGACGTTCTCGCATGGTGCCTCTTCGCACTGCTGACAGGCGACCGGCTGAATCGCGGTCTTCTGTTTGTCCTCGTCGTCGCCCACGAAGTACCGATCGAGACGGATCCAGCTCATCTCACGCCCGCGCTCGACTTCGAGCTTGCCCACCGAAGGGATGTTGTTCTCCGCCTGACATGCGACCACGCATGCACTGCAGCCATTGCAGGCGCTGAGATCGATCGTCATGCCCCACTTGTGGCCTTCGCTGTAATCCTGCTCTTTCCATAGCGGTGGCGTGTTGACCATTTCCACCGTCTCGTAGGACGCGAAGTCGGGCTTCTTCTTGTAGTCCTCGAAGGTCGCCTCGAGCGCGAGGGGGCGATGTTCCATCTTGTCGTGCACCTGCGTCTGCACGACCCGATAGGACTTGCCGAGCGACTCGACCTTGACTCCGTCTGCGATGTAGAACGCATCCGACGTGCGAAGCGGGTGAACGTCAAAGCCCTTGTTGCTGCCGTAACGGCCGGCCGCGCGGCGGCCCCAACCGAGGTGCAACGTGATGCTCCAGTCCGCATGCCCCGGCAGAGCCCACACGGGGAGCTCGACGCTCCGCTTGCCACGAGACAGACGGGCCATGTCGCCGTTCTTGAGTCCGAGGGCGTCGCGCGTCGCGCGCGAGACGAGCGCCACGTTGTCCCAGACGATCTTGGTCATCGGGTCGGGCAGCTCGAGCATCCACAGGTTGTTGGCGAAAACACCGTCACCGAGTGCGTGGTCGGGGACGAACTTCACCTGCAGGCCGTCTTTTGTCGCGGGCTCCAGGGCTCGGGCCGCTTTGACTGCTTGCGATACGGCTGCCCCGTTCAAGCCGGTCACCGTCACCGGACGCGCCCGGGCTGCGACACCTGAATGAAGGGCCTTCCGCCAAGTCTGCGGGAAGAGCGTGCCCGAGGTGCTTCTCTCGCCGAGCGTCTTCTTCACGATGTCGTGTCCGCGCGTTTCTTCTTCGCCAGCGAGCGTGGCGAGAAGCTCGAGCGCACTGCGGCCGCCGTACAGCGGCGCGATCAGCGGCTGCTGAATCGAAAGCGTGCCGTCGGCTGCAGCGTGGTCGCCCCAGGCCTCCAGCCCGTGGGCCATCGGAAGGTGCCAGGAACTGCGCTCCGAGGTCTCGTCGCGATGGGTTGCGAGATGCACCGAGGTCAGGCCCGGGCGTGTCAGCAATCCCGCGAAGTCCAGTTCGGCCGGTGCGTCATACGCCGGGTTTCCGCCGAGGATGACCAGTGTTCTGACGCTATCGATCTCGTCGGCGAGTTGGTTCAGGCCGGCCGTGCTCGCCGTCTCGTTCTCGTCGACAGCCGGGCCGAACGTGACCGTCTTGTCGATGTTACCCAGGGCCGCGTTGATTGCGTGACCCAGCGCATGCACGTGGGCCGGTTGGCCCGAGCCCACGACGACCACCGACTTGCCTTCGTTGGCCTTGAGGTCGGCTGCAACCACCTTGAGCCACTTCTCGGGAATGCCACTCGCATCGACCGCGCCTGTCTCGACACCGAGCTCGCGCGCCAGTGCCCTCGCATATCGCTCGATGTCACCAGCCGACAGCCGCAAGCGGTGGTCGGCCATGCTGCCGGTGATCGAGTGGTTCGATTCGACCGAATACAGGCGGTTCATCTTGCCCTGAGGCGAGGCGACCTGACGCTTGTAGCCGAACTCGTGCCCTGCCCTCACGGACCCCGGCTCGTCGCCGACGAAGTCCGAGTCGAGAGAGAGCACCACGGCCGCACGGTCGTAGTCGGGAACGACGGCGTAGGGCTTACCCCATGCGATGCGGGCGCCTTCGCGGACGTTGTCGTCGTTGACCGAGCTATAGGTATAGAACTTGGCCTGCGGGAAGCGCTCGAGCACCGCGTCACGCAAGCGCCGGAACGAGGGGCTGTTGTGAACGGGCGCGAGCAGTCGAAGTCCTTTGCCCTTGTCGGCGACGTGGCCAACACGAATGGCGTCGAACGCCCGTTCGAAGTCTGCGTAGCTCGCTTCTTCGAGGACGCCGTCCTCGTTGTTGCGCCATGCCGGGTTTTTCGATCGATCCGGGTCGTACAGATTCCACACGTAGGCCTGCGCCGCGACGTCTGTCTTGCCCTCACTCATCGAGTGGAGCGCGTTGCCCTCGACCTTGGTGGGCCGTCCGTCATGACTGGTGACCACGACACCGAGGGCGTCTCGGCCACGCGGGGTGACGGTTGCGAAATGGGACGCAACTCCCGGAATGACCTGCTCGGGGGCACGGCTATAGGGGAGGATTTTGTCTTCGGGACGACGGATACAGCCCTGCAGACCGGCGGCGAGAGTAGCGATCGACGACCCTTTGACGAAAGTGCGACGGCTGACAAGTGCCGCAAGGTCGATCAGTTCTTTGTGTTCGCCGCTCATTGGTGGCACCCCGAGCAATGGACCGGAGGTTGAAGCGTTTCCGCGACTTCTTGGGCCTGTGCGAGCCAGGCTTCGTCCGGCTCCCATGCCATGTTCGTGATCTCGCTCGTTGGTCTCAGGTTCTGGGTCGGATTTCGGTGACAGTCGAGGCACCACTGCATCGCGATCGGCTCAACGACCGCAACGACCCCCATTTGGTCGACGCGTCCGTGGCACGAAGCACAACCCACGCCCGCCGACAGATGAACGCTGTGATTGAAGTTGGCGTGGTCGGGTACCTTGTGAACGCGCACCCACTCGACCGAGCGATCGGTTTCCCAACTCGCGCGGACGGGCGCGAGCTTCTCGGACTCGGGAAGCACCAGGGTATGGCAACCCATGCAGGTCTGCGTGGGCGGCACCGCCGCCTCATGGGACCGCTCGACCTGCGAGTGGCAGTAGCGACAGTCGATGCCGAGCTCGCCGGCATGCAACCGATGACTGTAGTCGACCGGCTGTTTGGGGCGGTACCCCTCCTGCAATACCCGCGGCGAGAGGAACAACCACACCGCCAACACGACTCCGATCCCAGCGACCGTGCCGACCGCGGCAAGCACCAACGGAAGCAGATTGAGTTCGCGAGGAAAGATTTGCATCGTGCGGTAGTCGTTCGCTGCAAGTCCAGCTGCCGCGGCGCCATTTAGGCGAATGACGGCGTCGGCACAAGTCGGCTTGCCTCGAAAATCGCCTCTCCCGACCGCGCGGTAGGGTCTCTTCGCCTCACAGTCAACGTTTAATGCCGAGCACGAGCCCGTCCGGCGTCGGTACGCACACCGAGTCGAAACGCTCCGCCGTCTCCCGATGAAAGCGACGCATCGCACCCGCGGCAGAAGTATCGCTCAGCAATTCCCCAAACAAATACGCGTTGTCGCCGAGCAAAAGTCCACCCTGTCGAAGGTTCTTGGCAGCCCAGCGCCCATAGACGTCGTAGCGCCCTTTGTCGGCATCCAAGAACACGGCGCAAAACGGCCCGTGCGCCTCGAGGCTCGCGAGGACCTCAACCGCATCGCCTTCGACCACGGTCGCGCGCTCTGCCAGTCCAGCGAGTTCCAGGTGTTCTCGTGCGAGCGCCGCATGCTTGGGCTCGGCCTCGATCGACCAGAGCCGGCCGTCGGGCGGAAGCGCCCTGGCCATCCAAATCGTCGAATAACCGACGAGGGTCCCGACCTCCACCACCCGCTTGGCGCCCACGAACCCCAGGAGCAGCCCGAGGAGGCGTCCCTCGGCCGCACCGACCTGGATCGCGGGGATGTCCGACCCGTCGGCCGCCTCGAAGGCCCGGGAGAGCGCCTCATCGGACGGGTGGTGAACTTGCGCAAGAAAATCGAGGGTTTCCGCGTCTGCGTATCGCTTTCCCGCTCGCGACTCGGTGTCCGCCATCTCAAACCGTCCTTTTTTTCGGGTCCCTTCGATATTTTCCGCTGAGACCGTTATGATCCAGGGTGTGTCGATCCATCCGGATCCATCTCCACCGAGGGAGAAAAGCGGAGCGCCAACCGCGCCTCCGCCCAACACCGAACTAGGGCCGTACACGCTTGTCAACCGGATTGCGGTCGGCGGGATGGCCGAGGTGTTCCGCGCCCTCGAACCGCGTAAGGTAGGAGAGCCCCGGCTCGTAGTCCTCAAACGGCTACTGCCGCACCTTGCAGCCGAGCCCAGCTCGTATGCGATGTTCGAGGATGAGGCGCGACTTGGCGGCCGAATCGCGCATCCGAATGTCGTGCATGTCTTCGAGCACGGGAATGCAGGCGGCATTCCCTACTTGGTCCTCGAGTACGTTCCGGGGTGCGACCTGTGGCGCTTGAGTCGAACACTGACGCGCCGCGGCAAATCGCTCGAGACGACGCTCGCGATCTACGTGATCCGCGAGATCCTCGCCGGGCTCCAGGCGGTCCATGAGGCCACCGACGAGCACGACGACCCGCTCGGGATCATCCATCGCGACATCAGCCCGTCAAACATCCTCGTCTCGACGCATGGTGAGGTGAAGATTGCGGACTTCGGAATCGCTCGAGCCCGTTTCCTCGAACGATTTCCAAAGGCACAGGGGCCGGCGAGGGCCAAGGGCAAGCTCGGCTACCTCGCGCCGGAACAGGTGTCAGGCGGCGAGGTCGATCTGCGCGCCGACGTGTTTGCCACCGCCGTGGTCGCCGCCGAGCTCTTGATGCGGCGACCGCTGTTCACCGGTGGCAGCGAGCTCGCCGTCTTGCTCGCGATCCGCGACGCCGAGGTACATCCCTTCGAGGAGTTCGCGGGCTCACTGCCCGACGGACTGGGCACCGCAATCCTTCGGGCGCTCGCGGTGAGCCCCGACGAAAGACCTCGCTCTGCCCGCGAGTTCCGAGACATGCTCGCCCCATTTGCCCCAGGTGATCCGGAAGCGCTCCGTCAAGGGCTCGCCGAGGTGGTCTGCGAGACGGTCACGGCCCGCGCCAACCGGTCCGGTCCCACCGACCTGCTCTCGCTCGAAGCGCCGCCACTCACCTCACCCGCGCGCGGCGGGGACCGAAGAACCACGGCCGACGTGCCGCGACTCGAATATCGAGTTCGCAAACCAAACGGTGCCCTCGTTGGGCCGATACGATACGCAAAAGTGATCGAAGCTGCGGCGACAGGCCAGATCACGCTCGAGGATCAGGTAAGCGTCGCCGGCGGCGAGTTCCAACCTGTGGCGGCGGTGCCGGATATCTTCCGACACATGCCGGCATCGCAATTCACGCCGACCACGGCCCAGCTCGCCCCGAAGACGCTGGCAAGCAAGGGCTTGTCGGACTTCGAAGACGGGGGCTTCATACGGGCGCTCGCACGCACCGTCCTGGATAAGAAGTCCGGACTCTGGCTGTGCCAGCAGGGAGGCGTCCGCAAGGAGGTCTACGCGCACAGCGGTGTTCCGACCTTCGTCACCAGCAACCTCGCGGGCGAGCTTCTCGGCGAGCACCTGGTGAAGCAGCGGGTCATCAACCGGAGCGAGCTCGACATGGCGCTGGCTGTCATCCCGCGCTTCGAAGGCAAGCTGGGTGACACGCTCGTCGCGCTCGGGTTGGTCGAGCCGGTGGCGCTGTTCCAACACATCGGCGACCAGGTGCGAGAGAAGCTACTCGACCTCTTCACGTGGGAGACGGGTACCGCGACCTTCTATGAGGGCATCGATCCACCTTCGAGTGGCTTCCCGCTGGGGCTCAATCCCTGGGAGATCTTCGATGAAGGGCTCCGCCGGAGAATCGCTGCCGGGCTGGAAAACGACCTCGTTCTCAACCGGAGCGAGCATCGCGTGAAGCAGGTCGAGCACTTGCCGACCAGCATCGCCACCGCGGACTTCCCCGAGGCCGTCGAGGAGCTGTTGCGTCACACCACCTCGCCGGTGACCGTCGATGCACTCGTGCAGATCGCAACTGAATGGGACCTCGACGACCCACAGTGGGGCTTTCGCATCATCGCGCTCCTTCTGTACATGGACGTCATCGAGTGGGTCCAATAGCCCCCTGTTGACCGTGCGCGGGCCGGCTGCTAGCTCTGCGGCTGGCTGTTTCTGCCTAAAAACGCGGTGAAGGAGTCGCCATGACGGCCAACGTAAGAATCCTCGTTTCCGACAAGTTGAACGAGGCGGGTCTCAAGGTGCTGCGCGAGGCCCCGGGGGTGGAGCTGGAGTTTCGTCCAGGTCTCTCCGAGGAAGAGCTGTGCGGCATCATCGGCGACTACGACGGCTTGATCATCCGTTCTGGCACCAAAGTGACCTCCCGGGTGATCGAAGCCGCCGAGAGCTTGCGCGCCATCGGCCGGGCTGGGATCGGCGTCGACAACGTAGACATTCACGCGGCCAGCAAGCGCGGCATCGTCGTGATGAACACCCCTACCGGCAACTCCGTCACCACGGCCGAGCACGCCCTTTCATTGCTAACCTCGCTCGCACGCAAGATCCCGCAGGCTGTCGGCTCGATGCGCGGAGGCAGGTGGGAGAAGAGCAAGTTCCAGGGACGCGAGATCGCCCACAAGACATTGGGTATCATCGGCCTCGGCAATATCGGCCGCATCGTCGCCGATCGCGCCCAAGGCCTAAAGATGAAAGTCATCGGCGTCGATCCGGTCATGAGCAGCGAGCGCGCAGCCAAGCTTGGCATCGAGCTCGTCGATATGGACGAGCTTCTTGCAAGGGCTGACTTCATCACCATCCACACCCCGCTCACACCGGAAACCAAGCACCTCCTCAACGATGCGGCCTTCGACAAGATGAAGAGCGGCGTGATGATCGTAAACGCAGCGCGAGGAGGCATCATCGACGAGTACGCGCTGGCGCGAGCCGTCGAAGCCGGAAAAGTCGCCGGTGCTGCGCTCGACGTGTTCGAACAAGAGCCGGTCGACCCCGATCATCCGCTTCTCAAGCTGGACGGAGTGCTCTGCACGCCGCACCTCGGCGCGTCGACTTCCGAAGCGCAAGCCCGCGTTGCGGTGGAAATCGGAGAGCAGGTGGTCAGCTACTTGCAAGACGGTCTGGTCAACAACGCGGTCAACGTCCCGACTCTGCCACCTGAGACGGCCGAGCGGCTTAGACCGTACGTGTCGCTCGCTCGAAAGCTGGGCTCGCTTCTCGGCCAACTCGAGCCGGTCGATGTGCGAGAGCTTCGCGTCACCTGCACCGGCGAGGCCGGCGAGCTCGGGGTCACCCCCATCGCGCGCGCAGCCTTGGCTGGATACCTACAGCAACATCTCGAAGAACCGGTCAATCCGATCAGCGCCCCCTACGAAGCCAAGGAGCGCGGCATCAAACTGGTCGAGGTCAAGGAGCCGACAGGTCGGTACGCTTCGAGCGTCCGGGTCACGCTAACCGGCGAAAAGGGCATTCACACGGGGACCGGCATGCCGGGTCGCCAGGGCGAGGACCGACTGGTCGGCCTCGACGGCTACGAGATCGAAGCCGTGCTCGCGGACGACTTGGTCGTCATGCGCAACGAAGACCAGCCAGGGGTCATCGGCGCCGTGGGTACGGCGCTCGGCAACCGCGGGATCAACATCTCGAGGATGCAGATCGGACTCGACGATAAGAGCGGCCAGGCGCTGTCGCTTTGGAACGTCGACACCGCGCTTCCCGAGGACGCCCTAGAAGACCTGCGCGCCATAGAGCATGTGAGCACTGTGCTCACCGTGAAGCTGTAGGATGGCCAGAAAACGCCGCCAAGCTGATCGGTCCGCCGAAAACGCCGAAGACCGCCTGCCTCTCGCGCCGCCCGGTGGGATGCGCGATCTGCTGCCACCAGCGTCGATGGCGCGGTCCGTCTTGCGTCAGCGCATCATGGAAACGTTCGCTCTCCACGGCTACCAGCGGGTCACCACCCCGCCGTTCGAATACGCAGAGGTGCTCGAGCTCGGGATGGACAACATCGATCGACGCGACGTCGTGCGCTTCGTCGAACCGGACACGGGTGAAGTCGCCCTGCTGCGCCCCGACATCACCCCGCAGGTTGCGAGAATCCTCGCTACGCGTCTTCAGACCCGGCCGGGACCGTGGCGCCTGTGCTACGAGGGCACCGTCATTCGGAGACGCCGCGGCCGCGCGAGGCTACACCAGCAGATCTTTCAATCGGGAGTCGAGTGCGTCGGTATCAAGGGAGCCGATGGCGATGCAGAAGTGATCGAGCTCGCCGCCAGGGCATGTGTGGCCGCGGGTCTTGAGGACTTCGCAGTCGAGCTCGCCCAGGTGAAGATCGGCCAACACGCCCTCGAGGGAGTACCGGAGCAGGCCCGGCCCATCGTGATCGATGCGTTGCTTCGCAAGGACAAAGCACTTCTCGAAAAGCGTCTCGGAGCGGCCGGCGTGCCAGCAAGAGGACGCAAAGAGCTGCTCACGCTGGTTGATCTCTATGGCGATGCGAGCGTGATCGGCGAGGCCCGCAAGAAACTCCGTAGCCAGGCGGTCAGCAAAGCGCTCGATGAGCTCCAGCGTGTTCTCGACCGGCTCGTCGCGACCGGGCTCGACCCAATCGGCATCGATCTCGGAGAGCTTCGTGGGCAATCGTACTACACCGGTGTCAGCGTCACGCTACTCGCCGATGGACCAGGCGAGCCGGTTGGCCAAGGCGGCCGCTACGACCAGTTGCTAGGCAGGTTCGGAATTGCAGCGCCTGCCACCGGCTTTGCCTTTGACATCGACAATCTCGAATGGGCCCTCAGAAAGGCCGGCCGCGATCTCGTCTCGGAGTTGCCGAGTCGCGTGGTGCTCGGGGGCGGAAGCAAGCAACGCCAACTGCAAGTCGGTCGATGGCTTCGCGAAGCCGAGGTCCGCACCACGATATCCACCGAAAAGGACGCCAAGGCCGCGCGCAAGTTTGCCAAGGCCTGGGAGGTCGACGGGTTGGCGTGGATCGATCGCGACCAAGTGAAGGTGACTAGACTTCGGGACGGCCGCACCCGAGCTTTCCGGGCGGACGCTACCCAGATGGTCGAGTTGAGGTCATGGCTCAACGGGGGGGATGAGTAGGAACATGTCAGGCATCGTCATCGTTGGAGCGCAGTGGGGTGATGAGGGTAAGGGCAAGATCGTCGACCTCATCGCGCCGTATGCAGAGTTCGTGGTGCGCTATGCGGGCGGCGCGAACGCCGGCCACACTTTGGTCGTGCGAGGCGAACAACTGATCCTCCACTTGGTGCCCTCAGGAATCCTACACGAGGACAAACGATGCTTGATCGGTCAAGGGACCGTGATCGATCCGCACGTCTTGCTGAAGGAGATCGATCTGTTGACGGACAAGGGTGTCCCCCTCCGGGGCAGGCTCACCGTCTCCGAGCGTGCCCACGTGGTACTTCCCCAACACAAAGAGGTCGACGCCCTTCGCGAACAACAAACCCACGCCATTGGGACGACCAAGCGCGGCATCGGTCCCGCCTACGAGGACAAGGCGGGCCGGCGGGGGATTCGCATGGGAGACTTGCTCCGGCCCGATACGCTCAGAGCCAAGCTCGAGCTCAACCTCGAGGCGTGGCGTCCCGTCTTTGGCGCGCTCGGCGGAACGACGCCCTCGGCGCCCTCCATTGCCGATGAATACCTCGCCGCGGGAGAGCGGCTTTCGGAATACATCGGCGAGGTTGGGTCGGTCGTCGGAGAGGCGCTTGCGAGCGACGCCCGAGTCCTTTTCGAGGGTGCGCAGGGCACGATGCTCGACGTAGACAGCGGGACGTATCCATTTGTCACGAGCTCGAACGCCGTGGCCGGCGGCGCCACGACGGGTGCAGGCGTCGGTCCCACGGCCATCTCGGGCGTGATCGGCATCGCCAAGGCGTACACCACACGGGTCGGGGGCGGTCCGTTTCCGACCGAGCTCGAAGACGACATGGGAACCGCATTGCGGGATGCTGGAGCCGAGTACGGAGCGACCACGGGTCGTCCCCGTCGATGTGGCTGGCTCGACATCGTGCCGCTCAGACTCGCGGTGCGCGCCAACGGCCTGACGGAGTTCGCGATCACCAAGCTCGACGTCTTGACCGGAATCGCCGAGCTGAAGATCTGTGTCGCATACGAGCTCGACGGCGAGCGCCACGACATTCCCCCATATGGCGCGCTCGATCGCGTCACACCGATTTACGAAGTGGCCGAAGGCTGGGCCGAAGACATTTCCACGTGCAGGAGCCGTGCGGATCTTCCCCAAGCGGCGCGGCGCTATCTCGACCGCGTCGAGGAGCTGACGCAATGCCCGGTGGGCATCGTCAGCGTGGGCCCCGACCGCGAAGAAACCGCAGAGCTCCGAGACCCGTTTACCGAACGGTCCGCTTGAAGCAGTAGAGAATCGACTCGACCGTCACTAGCTCCCAGCCCTTGGCGCCGAGCACGGTGAACTGGTCGGTATTGCGATCGGCGCGACGCTCCCACTGAGCGGCCTTGGAGCCGGACACACACTTGTACTCGAATCGGGCCGAGCTGGATCGACTTTGCGATTGCGCGGAGCGCCCGACCAAAAAGCTTCCGAGCAATGCGACAGCGAGCGCCGCGGCGACGAAGAACTTGTGCATGATTCCTCCTTGCGACCGGATCGGTTAGCACGGCGGTATTTTTGCGACAAGGTCGATCTCCACGAGGGCACCCTTCGGCAGCGCGGCAACGCCTACGCACGCGCGCGCCGGCGGAGTCGTATCTCGGAAGTGCTCCGCATACACCTCGTTGAACGTGGCGAAATCCGAGAGGTCAGACAGGTAGACCGTGGCTTTGACCACGTCCGCAAAGCCCGCGCCGGCCGCCTGGAGCACTGCTGCGAGGTTTTTCATCACTCGATCGGTCTGGGCTCGGACGTCCCCCTGACCGATGAGCTCCCCACTACGTGGGTCGACTGGAATCTGCCCGGAGCAGTACAGCCAACCGTCCTCGGTCACTGCTTGAGCATACGCACCGATCGCCGCGGGCGCGTCCTCGGTCGAAATCGCTTTCTTGGTCATGGCCCCAGATGCTACCTCATCTTCACCCCGATGAAGCTCGCGACTTGGAACGTCAATTCGATCCGCGCACGCAAGGATAGAGTCCTTGCCTGGCTGGAGAGGCACCGACCGGACGTTTTGTGTCTGCAGGAGCTCAAGGCCCCCGAACAGGAGTTCCCCACGAAGGAAGTCACGGCTCTCGGTTACGAAAGTGCCGTCCTCGGGCAAAAGACCTACAACGGCGTTGCGATCCTGAGCCAAACCCCGATCGATGAGGTCGTCGAAGGGATGTCAGACGGCATCGAGGACGAGCAGGCGAGAATCCTCACAGCCAGGGTCGACGGAGTTCGAATCCTGTCTGCCTACTTTCCGAACGGTCAGGAAGTGGGCTCTGACAAGTATGCTTACAAGCTCGAGTGGATGAAGCGCCTTCGCAAACACTTGGACGAGCGCTTCGACGCCGATAGTGACGAACTCGCGCTATGTGGAGACTTCAACGTCGCGCCGTTCGACGACGACATCGCCCGACTCAAAGAGTTTCGAAACGGGGTGCTCGCGTGCGACGAGGTGCGTGCGGCTCTCCAGGTAATCGAGGCCTTTGGCCTGGTCGATGTATTCCGACCGTTTCATCCCGACGGGAAGGTGTATAGTTGGTGGGATTATCGCGGGCGCGGCTTCGAGCGCAACAACGGCGTTCGCATCGACCATGTGTACGCGACCAAGCGACTTGCGCGACGATGCATCGGTGCCATCGTCGACCGCGAGGAGCGCAAGGGCGCATCTCCCTCGGACCACGCGCCCGTCATCGTGGAATTCGGCTCATGAGCGTGAAACCGACACAGCGAGGCCGCCGGTGATCCCTCTTGTTGTGCTGCTCTCGTGCGCTCTCGTGCCCCAGCTGGTCTGTCGTTGGGCCAGGCGGCGTGTGCTCCGACAGGAGCACCCCGACCGCGTTGCTCAACACCGAAAGCGTGCTCCCTATCGTCGCCAGGCACTCGGGTTGACGGTCTTCTTGCTCCTGGCCGCCTGGGTGGCCGGCTGTCTCGCGATCGGCGCCGACTTCGCGCCTCGGTGGCCCGGTCCAGCCGCGATCGCATTCGGCGGTCTGTGCTTCGCCCTCACCTTCGTGTCATGTGCACTCGCTCACCCCTACGCACTCGGCACGCCGTTGCCGTTCTGGGAAACCGTTCGACGGTCGATTCGTTGGAGCCTGACTTTCCTCGCCCCCGTGTTCGTGAGCTATGTCGTTGCACGAGTCCTGCTCGCTTCACCATTGGCGGAGTACGAGTCGGGTAACCTCGTGCTGATCCTCGCGAGCCTCGCTGGCGTGCTCAGCGTTCTCTATGTCGGGGCCATCGTCGCGTCGGTCGCGCGCGCCTTCGAGCCCGCGCCTCTGGAAGCCCAACGCATCGCGGATACCCTCGCAGCCCACAAAGGCCGGGCACCCTTTCGCCTTTTCAGACTGCCAACCGTCGAGCGGGCCGCGCTCCACGTCGGCGCCCTGCCTTGGATTCGTACGCTTCTTTTGACTGATACGGTGCTCGAACGCTTGGGATCGGAGGAGCTCGAGGCGTTGATCGCCTACGAGTGCTACGCGGATAGGGATCCTTCGTGGCGGCGCGCCATGGTGTGGGTCATCCACCTGGGCTTGAGCGCTGCCCTCTTCGGCACGAGCCTCGTGCTTGCAGTTAGCGCACCCCAGGTGCTGGCAGCCTGTTGGGGAATGGCCGCTTTCATCTCGACGTGGCTTCTGTGGCAGGCGAACCGCCACACGGCTCGCAACCGGTCAGCGCTGTCGTTCACCCGATTGCACGAGGTCCATCCACCGAGCTTTGCGAACGCCCTTCGACTTCTGCAGCCGCATCACCGTCATCTGCTTCCAGTGACTTCGAGACAGCCGCTTCCCCCAGAGCTCTACCACCGACTGCTTGCGCTCGGCCACGACCCTGGCCCCCCTCCGTCGTAGCGTACCTGCCACAACCTTGACCTCGGATGCTGGACTCGTATCGTCCGAGGTCATGCGAACGAGATCCGTGCTGCTCGTGCTCCTATTGTCCGTGTGTGTGATCAGTTGCTCGCGAAGCGCGCGAAAAGCCGAAGTCCCTCTTGCGGAGAAGCTGGGTGCGCCGCTCGGGCAGCTTCCAAAGGAGGTCGAGCCACTGCACTACGAGCTTTCGCTCGAGATCGTCCCGGAGCGAGAGCGATTTACGGGCGCCGCGTCGATCCGTGTTCGTCTCGATGAACCGACCAGCGTGATATGGCTCCATGGTCAGGAGATCGCGGTTCAGAGCGCGCGGGTCATCGCGGGCAACGACACGATTTTGGCCACATGGCAGCAGGTCAGCGACGACGGGGTGGCGCGGCTCGAGCTCGCACGCCCGGCGCCAGCGGGCGAAGCGACCCTCGAGATCGAATACGATGCTCCATTCGACACTCAGCTCAAGGGGCTCTATCGCGTCCGGACCGGCGGGGAGACCTATGCGTTCACCCAGTTCGAATCGATCAACGCCCGACTCGCGTTCCCGAGCTTCGACGAGCCCCGATTCAAGACGCCGTTCGACGTCACCCTGACCGTCAAGGCGACGGACGTCGCCGCCGCCAACACACCGATCCTCAAGGAGGAGCAAGTTGGCGATGGGATGAAGAGGATCCAGTACGCGACGACCAAGGCGTTGCCCACCTACCTGATCGCGTGGGCCGTCGGCCCGCTCGATGTCGTCAAGGCTCGCTCGATCCGTCCGAACAAAACGCGAAAGCGACGAATCCCATTTCGTGGGCTCGCGGCCAAGGGTCAGGGCGAGCGGCTCCAGTACGCGCTCGAACGGACTCCGGCGCTGCTCAAGGCCCTCGAGGAGTATTTCGGGATCGAATACCCCTACGCCAAGCTCGACATCGTCGCTGTCCCGGATTTCGGCTCCGGAGCCATGGAAAACGTCGGTCTGATCACCTTTCGGGAAACGCTGTTGCTCATCGATCCGAACGTCAGCACCGAGGGTCAACGTCGCGCGTTTGCCTATGTCATGGCGCATGAGCTTGCGCACATGTGGTTCGGCAATCTCGTCACCATGCCGTGGTGGGATGACATCTGGCTCAACGAAGCATTCGCCACTTGGATGGGCAACAAGGCCGTAGCCAAGCTCTATCCTCACTACCGCGTCGAGTTGAGCAGCCTGCAACAAGCCCATAGCGCGATGCAGTTCGACAGTCTCGTCAGTGCGCGGCAGATCCGTCAACCGATCGAGAGCAATCACGATATTCGCAACGCCTTCGACCCGATCACCTACCAAAAGGGGGGCGCCGTCCTCGCAATGTTCGAGCATTGGCTTGGATACTGGACGTTTCGAAAGGGGATTCGGCAATACCTTCGCAAGCACGCTTGGGGCACCGCAACCGCGACGGACCTACTTGCCGCGCTCGATCACGCGAGCGAAAAGGACGTCTCTTCGCCCTTTCGCACTTTCTTGTTTCAACCCGGGGTGCCGATGATCCAAACGAGCCTCCGATGTGACGAGAACGGCGCCGCGCTCAGCGTGTCTCAGTCGCGTTACTTCCCGGTGGGTTCTGCAGGTGACCGAAACAAGTTCTGGCAGCTCCCCATCTGCGTTCGCTCCAACCGTGGCCGCACTTGTGAGATGGTCAACGACCGAAAGGCTTCCATTGCATTCTCGGGGTGCCCCACTTGGTACGCGCCCAACGACGAGGGCGCGGGCTATTTTCGCTTTGGCATGCCCAAAGCCGAGCTCGACAAGCTGCGCTCGGAGGGGTTTCGCCAGCTGTCTTCGCGCACGAGAATTGCCGTAGTGGACAGCCTCGAAGCGGCATTTGCGGCCGGGACCCTGAGCGCCGAGGAGGTGTTCTCGTGGTTCGAAACGCTTTCGACCGATCGGCTTCGCCAGGTCGTGACGATGCCGATGGAGCTGATCCAGTTTGCCCGCGACTACGCCGCTGACGATGCCCTTCGCGCCACAATCGACGGTTTCGGGCGAGACCTGTATCGCGAGCTGCAGCGAAAGCTGGGTTGGCGTTCGGGGCGTCGCGAGCACGGCGAGACACGTTTACTTCGCGAGAGCGTCCTGCGCTTTCTCGCGTTGACCGTCAACGATCCCGAGATTCGGGCACGCGCCGCCGCACTGGGTCGCAACTACGTCGGATACGGGGGCGACCAGAAGATCCACAACGAAGCCGTCGACCCCCAGTTGGCGGCGCTATGCCTTGCGGTCGCTGCACAAGACGCGGGCGCTGACTTCTTCGACTACCTCGCCAACATCCTCGCTACCAGCAAAGACGCCGTGCTCCGCTCGCGCGTCCTTTCCGCCCTCGGCCGAATCCGTGATCCAAAGCTTGCCGGGAGAGCGCGCGACCTCGTTCTGGACGAGCGCGTCCGGATCGGTGAAATCGGTCGCATTCTTTACCGACAGTTTGCCCAGCGCGAAACGCGAGCGGATGCCTGGAAGTGGCTCAAAGACCACATCGATGAGTACGTGAAACGATTCGGCGCGCGGCGGGTCGGACGCACCCCATGGTACGCCTCCTCGTTCTGCACCGAAAAGCGCGCAAACGAGGTTGAGCGGTTCTTCGGGCCGCGTGTGGCCGAGCTCTCCGGCGGTCCTCGAAATCTCGCCGGCGCACTCGAGGAAATACGACTCTGCGCGGCGCGGACCGAAGCGCAAGAGGCTAGCATTCGGCGTTTCTTCGCCGCCCGTTGAAGGTTCCGGCCGCGTATCGAGGCTCACTCGCCGATGTAGCCGCTCATGTGCGGACACTCCACGAAGAGCGCCATCAGGTCCTCCGCGACCCCGTCGGGCCACGTCACCTCGTGCCGCGCAAGTCGAGGCGTCTTGAAGGCGACCGACGCACAAGCATCGAGATAGCTGGGCTCGGCCTCCACACCCAGGAAATCGCAGATGCGGGTGAGAAGTTTTTTCGGGTCCGCCACGAGATCCTCGTGACGCGAGTGAAAACATCGATCACTTCCGACGGCCTCGCACACGCGCGCCACGGCCTTCCACTGGGAGACCACCATGTCGACGGCCTCCGGCAACGTGATGTTCTTCTTCTGAGCGTTCCTCACGACGAGGTCCAACGGATGACGGGTCACGTGGATGAACTTCACCGGGCAATCGAACCGAGTCGTCAGGCTCTCGAGCAGCTCAGGGTGTTCCGCCAACATCCGAGCCGTGCCGCCCCCTTTCTTGTCGCCGATCACCTTGAGCTGTCGCCAGGACCCCTGCCACTGTCCCGGGATCGCGTAACCGTACTCGCCCCACACGCGGCCAAACGAAGCGAAGACCTGCGAGTTGAGCACGAGCAAGCGGAAGATCTGTTCTTGAGAAAAACCGTACGCGGCGTACCGCGCCACGTGGAGCTCGTGCGCAAAGACCATCTCCGGGTGCGCGTCGAGCATCGCGCCGAGCAGACTGTGGCCGCTTCGGCCGTATCCGATGAAGCAAACCAGCGACTCGACGTCCTTCAGCGCTTCTTGGATCTCAGGCGAGGTTCTTGAGGCGCCGATGCGGCTGACGAGACTGAGCGGAAACCGGGGATTGAACAGGTTGATCTCGCGACGCGCCAACCAACCCTGGATAGGTGCGAGGACTGGATGCCGGTTGCTCACTGGGGTTTGCGTGCCTCGAACTTCGCGGCACGTTTTTCCAGGAAGGCCGTCATGCCTTCTTGTTGCTCCGCAGACTGGAACCCTTCACCGAAGGCCGCGATTTCGCGGTCATTTGCTTCGGGTAGCGGTCGATCCGCCCCGTCGCGGATCACTCGCTTGGCCGCGGCCACGGCGGCGGGTCCCTTGCTCGCGATCTCCTCTGCGGTCTTGCGCGCAGCCTCGAGAAGCGAGTCGGGCTCGAAGACCGCGTTGACCAATCCGATGCGGAGCGCCTCCTGCGCATCGACCATGCGGCCAGTGTAGATTAGCTCACGCGCATGCCCTACCCCGACGCGACGCGGCAAACGCTGCGTGCCGCCGAAGCCCGGGATCGCGCCGAGACCCACCTCAGGCTGCCCGAACCTCGCTTTGCTGGATGCGTAGATGAAATCGCAGGCGAGCGCGAGCTCGCAGCCGCCGCCGAGCGCGAAGCCGTTCACCGCGGCGATGACCGGGCACGGCAAAGCTTCGAGTGCATTGAAGGTTTCGTGCCCAAGAGCGGCAAATTGAGATGCTTCTTCGCGCGTCATGTCGCGCATCGCGGCGATGTCCGCGCCGGCGACGAACGCCTTGCCCTCGCCGGTGACGATCAGGGCTCGCAGGTCTCCGAGGCTCGCGAGCTCCCCGACGGCTGCGGCCAGCTCGACCAGGACCTCGCGGCTTAGGGCATTCAGCTTGTCGGGGCGGTTGATCGTCAGCTGGGCGACTTGGCCTTCGATTTGGGTCCGGACATATGCGCCCATGACACCCTCCTTGAGCATCCCCCCGGGTAGCAGTGCCCCGTGTGGGCGTCAATCGATGCAGCGTTCGACGAACGATTGCGCGGCGGAGTACGGGTCCTCGTCACCGCTTTGCACGGCTCGCTCCGCGTCCTGAATCTCCGACTGATACTTGAGGCGGAGGGCATCGAGCAGCGCGTGCTCGAGGATGGAGCGGAACTCCGCCACCCGTCGCGCCGCCCTCGCCTTCTCACCAGCCTCTGTCGAAGCGAGGAACTCCCGATGAGCCGCAAAGGCCTCGACCAACTCGTCGAGCCCCTCCGCGCGATGGGCGACGGTCTTCAAGATCGGCGGGATCCATTCCTCACCGTCGGGTTGGGTGGGCTTTCGAAACGCGGCTGCCGCCGAGTGACCCGAACCGGCCTTGACCTTTCCGGTCACTCGGCCGAGGGCGATCATCTGTTGAAGGTCGTGGGCGGTCGCGTCTGCGCCCGAGCGGTCCGCCTTGTTGACGACGAACACGTCGGCGATCTCCAAGATGCCCGCCTTGATCGCTTGCACGTCATCACCGAGGCCCGGTGCCATCACGACGACCGTGGTATCAGCCAACCGCGCAACCTCGAGCTCGTCCTGACCCACACCGACCGTCTCGACGATCACGACGTCGAACTTGGCCGCATCGAGAACGCGCAGCACATCGCCCGTCGATCGCGAAAGCCCTCCCAGAGTGCCGCGGGTCGCGATCGAGCGAATGAAAACCCCCTCATCGAGGAAGTGCTGCTGCATGCGAATCCGGTCGCCTAAAATGGCGCCGCCGGTAAATGGGCTCGTGGGGTCGATCGCGAGCACGCCGATGCGAATTCCCTGTGCTCGGTAGCGCTCGATCAAACCGTCGACGAGCGTGCTCTTTCCCGCGCCGGGCGTGCCCGTCACACCCAGGACGTACGCGTGCCCGCTGTCGACCGCTAGTGACTTCAGCAAGTCGATCCAACGCGGATCGCGGTCGTCGATGAGCCGGCACGCGCGTGCAAGCGATCGCAAGTCGTGGCGTCGCACGCCTTGTGCAAGCTCCTCTACCGGGTTTGCGCCTGCGGTCATAGGTCGTCCACGCCGTCTACGAGCTCGGGAGAGGCGCCGCCGCCTCCCGATGCAGTGGGCGAGGCGAGAGTTGAACTCGCGACTTCCGCCGTGTGAAGACGGCACTCTACCACTGAGTTACTCGCCCTATGAAGAGGGCGGGTTATAGCGAAGTGCCCTGCGGCGGGCAAGACCTGCCGCTACGAGTCGTTGGCCGTGTCTTCGGTCTGGCCGAGCTTGGCGCGCAAGAGGTCACCGAACGTGCCGAGGCCCTGCTTGGACGCTTCTTTGCGGTACTCGCGCACCGCCTGGCGTTCTTCGTCGATCAGTCGTGCTCGAACCGAGCAACGAAGCGCGCCGTCGCGATCGGTGCCGAGGATCTTCACCTCGACGAGGTCACCCTGAGAGGGGCCCTTTCGACGATCTCCGGATGCCTCCGACATCTCGCGATTCGTGATGAAGCCACGGCCCCGCTTGCCGAGCACCCCTTCGACCTGAACCTGCGCGCCACCGTGCTCGATGCGTTTGACGAGCACGGTCACATGTGAGCCCGGCTTGAGCGAGCGAGGTGCCTTTGCGGGATCGAACTCCCCCGCTTCGATTGCCTTGGCGTCGGCCGCGGAGAGCTTGGATAGACTGATACGCCGCTGCGACTTGTCGACCCGCTCGATCACCACGTCGATCTCTTGGCCTTCATCGAGCGCTTGACTGGCGTGCGTGATGTTCTTTCCGCCGAGCTCGGAGATGTGAAGCAGCCCCTCGATCCCTTCGCGGAGCTCGATGAACGCACCGAAGTCGGTGGTACGAACCACCTTGCCTTTGAGTGCCCTTCCCGGATGCAAGATGTCCTTGATCTCGTCCCAAGGATCGGCCTGGCACGCGCGCAGCGAGAGCGAAACGCGACCGAATCGGTCTTTGCGGGAGGCCGGCTGGAGCTTTACGACCTCCACTTCAACCTCATCGCCCGGTTTGGCCACGTCGGCGGGCCGCAGTGCGCGCTTCCACGAGAGCTCGCTCAGGTGGACCAAGCCGTCCAAGCCTCCGCCGATGTCGATGAGCACGCCATAGTCGCGCACATCGATCACTTTGCCAGGGAGCTTGTCGCCAACCTTGAGCTCTTGCATGCGCTCGCGAGCGCGCTTTCGCGCTTCCTTCTCCAGGATGTTGCGGCGGCTGACGATGATGCTGCGTTTGCTGCCTTTGCCGCCCTTGTTCTCGGGAAGGCCGAACTCGCACTTGAGCCCGATGAACGCCTTTGGGTCGGTGATCGGCTCGAGCGACATCACACTCGCCGGGCAGAACGCTCGAATGCCTGCGACCAAAACATCGAACCCGCCGCGATTGTAGCCGAACACGATACCTTCGACCCGACGCCTTTGCGCCCGCGCTGCCCGGATCGCCTTCTTGGCTTCCGCACGATCGATGATGCGGTTGACGATCGCGATATGCCCACTCTCGGACACCGCACCGACCCGCCCTCGGAAGATCCCCCCGACCTCGGGTGCATCGACGGGCGGAAGCGGCTCCAGCAGCGAGAGGTCCGCGTCGGAAAGATCCTCGGCCTCCGGCTGCGGCGCGGCCACAGTCCCAGGCTCGGTGATCGGCTCCGGGCTGGGGCGGGGTGGCGGGTGAGCCTCGATCGTGCCTGGCAGCGTGATCGCGTCCTCGTCGACCTCGGTAATCGGCGCATGCTCGGGCTCGGGCCCGGGTTCAGTCGCGGCGTCGGCCTCAGTCTCGGGAGCTGCCTCGGCTTCGGTCTCGGCGTCTGCTTCGGTCTCGGACGCGGCCTCGGCCTCGGTCTCGGGAGCTGTCTCGGCAACGGTCTCGATCGCAGCCTCGGCCTCGGTCTCGGCGTCCGCTTCGGTCGCGGCTACCGTGCCTGTCTCTGTAACTGCCCCCGTAGCTGCAGCTGCCCCTGTCTCTGCAGCCGCAACTGTCTCTGTAGCTGGAGCTGTCTCTGCCTCTGCCGCTGCCTCTGTCTCTGTCCCTGTCTCTGCCGCTGTCTCTGTAACCGTCGCTGTCTCTGCAACCGTAAACGCCTCCGGCTCCGCGACCACGACCGGCGCATCTCTCGGCTCGTTCGCATCGACCACCGCGGTTGCCTTGCCGAAGAGGTCGACGACGATGGTTCCGTCCGCCACTCGCTCGACGCGACCCGCAATGATCTCTCCCACCGAGAATGCATGCTTTCGGCCACCGGAAAACAACCCAGCGAAGGGGGTCTTGTGCGCGCTGTCCGCATCGTCCGGCGCAGGCTTTTTCTTTCGACGTCGGCGTCGCTTCTTCTTTTTACCCTCTTCGCTCGCCTCGCCCTCGGTCTCGGACGCGGCCTCCGCCTCGGTCGCGGCCTCCGCCTCGGTCGCGGTCGCGGTCTCCGTCTCGGCCTCGGCCTCGGTCACCGCCTCGGTCCCGGACGCGGCCTCGGTCTCGGTCTCGGTAGGGGCCTCGGACGCAGTCTCCAACCCGGTCTCTGTCGCTGACTCTGCGGGTGTCTCTGAGCTTGGATCCGTAACTGGCTGTGCCTCCACCGCGACCGCCTGCTCCGGTTCCTCGAGTGCGGGCTCCTCTTGAGCGTCGCTTTGTTTGGAATCGGGTTCGGTCATGCGCACGGCCTCGCGCGGAAAGGAAAGCTCGACGCCCATCGGCGGAGCGTTCCCGGGTTATGGGGTCAGTGAGGGAGCCTAGGAGGTGCCCGATCGCCCGTCAAGAGCACCATTGCCCACACGCGCCGCGCCGCCTACCCTGGACTCACCATGTCGACGGCGGAGGGGACAGGGACCGAGCGACGCCACTCCGCTCGTGTCCCGATGGAGCTGCGGGTCGAGTACGAGCGACTCAATCAGTTCTTTGCGGATTACACCCGAAACATCAGCCAGGGCGGGCTCTTCATCCGCACCCAAAAACCGCTCGAGCCAGGCAAGGTGCTCACGTTTCGGATCACCGTCCCGAAGCTCGAGGAGCCGTTCGTCCTGCGGGGCTCGGTGCGCTGGGTCATCACGCCCGACCAGGCCTCCGAAGACGACCCCGCCGGCATGGGGATCGCGTTCCTCTACGGCAGTGAACGAGAACGGATCGCCATCGAGAGTCGTATCGAGGAGCTCATGGTGGAAAGCCTGGGTCCGATCGCATACGAAGCCCTCACCGGCCAGAAGCCGCACAGCTAGCCGCTCATGCGCGTCGAGATCCTCCAGGGCGATATCACCAAGCAAGAGGTCGATGCGATCGTCAACGCGGCAAACCAGCGCATGCTCGGCGGCGGGGGTGTGGATGGCGCGATTCATCGAGCCGCGGGCCCGGAGCTGCTCGAAGCGTGTCGCGCCGTTGCCGAGGTGCGACCGGACGTTCGCTGCCCGACGGGCGAATCGCGGATCACACCCGGATTCCGCTTACCGGCCAAGCACGTGATTCACACGGTGGGTCCCGTGTACCGGGGCCGCCCTTCTGACGCGGAAAAGCTCGCTTCCGCGTTTCGTTCCTCGCTCGAGCTCGCGGAGATGCATGGCTTAGCCACCATCGCGTTTCCCGCGATCTCGTGCGGCATCTATGGCTACCCCGTCCCTGAAGTCGCCGCGATCTCGCACACGGTCGTCCACGAGCGCCCGTGGAACCTCACCGAAGTCCGCTTCGTCCTGTTCTCTCAAGACGTTCACGCCGCCTGGCAGGCCACGTTCTGACGCCGCTTCGATCGGAAGCTCGCCAGGCGGTTGAGACGGCGCGCCGCTCGACCGCCTCCGTGCTTGGCCACCTCAGGAGCGGGCGCGTTCAGGCGTCTTCGGTGACAGGGAAGTCTTCGGGGAACCTATCGCGCAACACCGGCGCCCGAAGCCAGGGGAGCTTGCCATGGTGCACCAAACGCTCAACTGCCAGCACCGCTACGAAAGCGACGTTCCACGCGATGAGGTAGGCCCAGCTGGTGGTCGGTACCCATGCCACGAATAAGAGCAGAGGCATCAAAGCCAACTGCGCGTAGGCGTGCACTTGATAGCGCCCGGGCGGGGGATCGGTTGCGTACCGAAAGCCACTCCAGGCGCAAACACCCACCACGAGAACGCTAAAGCCAATGATGAACCATTCGTTCGTGGGTCTTTCGATCAGAGCAATCCACTCCTCGAAACCGGCTTCGGAATCGTAGTACGGCGGCGGAGCCCACGGGGATCCTTCGAAGCCGGCGAGCCATCGCATGACCCGTTCCTTCCGTCGGTCCAGCGCGATGAAAACCGCGATGAACACGGCCCCAGCGAGCGCCCCGCGGGTCATGTACGCCCTGCGTAGCCGCTTCCGTGCCTCGTAGTACTCGAACACCATAGCTCGCACCGGCAGACTACCAGTCGTACGGCTCGCAAGCCCACAATGAGCCGGCCAACCACGGTGGCGTGTTGCCGGCGGACCGACGGAAGAGGACCTCGGGCGTGCCAAGCAGCA
>CAJIBX010000098.1_pt1 | contig 30399 bp, 23 predicted proteins | sample 9199471 | NCBI WGS metagenome assembly CAJIBX01 (sample SAMEA7708317, study PRJEB35096) | sediment metagenome | biome: marine neritic benthic zone biome [ENVO:01000025]; feature: sediment [ENVO:00002007]; material: shallow marine sediment [ENVO:03000034] sea grass bed [ENVO_01000059] ...
TCGGCCCGTCGATCGACGGGCTCATTGCGCGCCTGTTCGGGGGCCATGTAAGCGACTTTGCCCTTGAGTGTGCCGCCTATGGTCGTCTGTGCGACCCGGTCGCGGAACTTTGCCACGCCGAAGTCGATCAACTTCGCATGCCCCGTCTGCCCAATCAGAATGTTCTCGGGTGAGACATCTCGATGCACGACATTGAGCGGCTCTCCGTCTACGCCGCGGATCTCGTGGGCAGCATGCAGACCGTCCGCGGCCGCAATTGCGATCGAGACCGCCAGCTGCGGACGCATGCGCCGGCGATTTCTCGCAAGGGCCCGCATGAGCTGAGCCAAGGACGCACCATGGACGTATTCCATGACCAGGAAGTGTTGATCGTTGGCGACTCCGAGCTCCTCGACGTGCACCACATTTGGATGCTCGATGCGGGATGTGAGTAGGGCTTCATCGACGAACATCCGGATGAAGCGGTCATCTGTCGAGAGCTCGGGATGCACCACCTTGATCGCCACGTGCTTGCGGAACCCAGCGACACCCGAACGCTCACACAGGTAGAGGGTGGCCATCCCACCCTGCTTGAGGAGTGCGAGGACTCGATACTGACCGATCCTGTCTCCAGGCATGAACATGTACAGGATTCCAAGCTAGACGCCGAGTCTGGCCGCGGCAAATTCGTCCGTTCGACGGTGTCCGTTCCCTACTCGATCTCGATGGTGAGAGTCACACCCGAGAAGCTCGCGTAGGCGTGTACCATAATGTGATACGTGCCGGCGGCCGGGTCGTCTAGGTCGACCAACTCGTCATTCCCGTGGTCCCACGACCGTTCATCGAAATCGCGAGTGGTGGGTTGTGAGTCTCGCTTGATGTAGAGGTCCGCGTCACCCGAGCCATCGCTCAGTTTGAAGGACACGTTCGCAGCGCCAGCCGGAACGTCGACCTCGAAGGGGAGCTCTCCGCCTTCTTCGGCCGATAGGTCCGAGTAGACGATCACGTCACTGCCGCCTCCATCGGTTCCGCCGTCGGTTCCGCCGTCGCCTGGATCGGCTTGACCCCAGGAGGCCTCGAAGCCGTCTCTATTGAACAACCAATCGGAGGTGAAAGTCACGGTGATCGCCGATGAAGTCACGTCTTCGGGCGCTATCCGGCCACTCGTCTTGGAGACGGTGTTGCCGTTCTCGTTCTTGATTTCGACGAAGTCGTAGTTGCGCTCGGTTTCAAAGCTATCGAACGTCAGCGTGACCGGACGTCCGCTGTCGGGACGGATGCACCACGTGACATCCGCGTTTCTCGGGTAGTTTCGTGGCCACCGCGGCGTGGTGAACGAACCGCTGTCGGCCGTGAATACCTCATCGCAATCGACAGGCGGCTCGGAGTTTTCGCAATGAACGCCCACCTCGGCCCAGGACGTCGTGATCGTCTCGACTTCCTCATCGGAGAAGTCGAGCGCCTTGGCGGCATCGACGACGCCCTGACAGCCTTGCTCAAACGTGCTGGTGGAGGTCCAGTAGTTTGCGTTGGCTTCGTACCAGGCCTGGCCGGCTTTTCGCACGCTCGCGACCGTGGCGCTACCACCGGCGAAGCGCCCAGCGGTCAGACAAAAAGCCTTGTTGGAGATGCCGCTTGAATAGTGGACATCCATGCCCTCTTCGTAATCGTCGAAGTGTCCGATCGAACGACCATCGCGCGGCGGATCGCACATGTAGCGCAACGCTCCATCGGGCTGCCGGAATACGTCGCCCCCGAGGTCCCAATCGGCGTCGGCCGCCTCGTGGTAGAATTCCGCGATCGTGCCGGCGATGTCGGAGAACGACTCGTTCAAGCCACCCGACTGACTGTCGTAGACCAAGCCGGAGTGAAACGTCGTAAATCCGTGATGAAACTCGTGCGCTACGACATCGAGCGCACCCGACAGGGGGTAAAAGAACGTGTCGCCGTCGCCGTAGGTCATCTGGGTGCCGTCCCAAAAGGCGTTTTCGTAGTTCCGACCGTAGTGGACGCGGCTTTTGATCAGGAATCCGTCGTCGTCGAGCGACTCGTAACCGTACCAATCGAGCATCATGTTGAGGGTAACCTCGCCAAAGCCGTGGGCATCGTTGATCGCAGCATCGCCGATATCGTCGATGTCACCCTCGACGACGGTGCCTCGACCTGAGGTTTTGTTCTCCATGTCGATCGTGAGGAGGCGATCGGTCTCCATTCGTCCTCGGTCGTCACCCAGGTCCTCTACATCGAGGAATTTGTCCCAGGTCCGCGTGACTTTCGCATTGCCGCTCGCACCAGAGGCCTGAACGACCGCCGTGTCGAGCGCGTTATACTTTCTGAGCACATCGCCTGTGACTGCATCGACGATGTAGTTCCAAAGGCCGGGCTCGATACCAGCCTGAAGCTCGGTATAGAACGAAACGTGCCAGGCAAGCATGATGTCGAAGTCCCGGAAGGGATAGATCACGAGCTCGACGGCAACGCGTGAATACTCGAGAGTATCCGTGCCTTCGGCTCGGGTGGCATAGTCGGCCTGACTGCTTGCGAGCACATCTGCATCGGAGAGCTCTGGCGTGATATCGAAGCCCTCCAGATCCTTGATCAGGGAACCGTTCGCGCCACGAAACGCCTCGTCCGTGGCATGCACCACGAGCTCCGCCCCCCACACTCGAATTCCGTTGTGGACCTGGTCCATACGAACATGGTGGAGGCCATCGGCACCGGTCGTGGTTTGGTCGATGACGAAGCGGTCCAAGTCGGAGAGGCGGGCGGCGATCGCGTCCGTTTCCCCGACGTACACGATGGCTGACCCGGGGATGTCGTCTCGGTCTGAAATCGCGGTTTCGTCCTTGTCCACGTACTGGATGCGCTCCACATAGGGGGTCGCCTCGCCGGTGCCGCCGTCGGGCTGGCCCGCATCTGGGTTGTCTGCGGACTTGGTGCTGCAACCCACGAGGGTCGCGAGCGCGAGCACCACTGTGGTGCGAAGCCAAGGCGCCCTGCGGGCGTGCGAGCCGGATCGGGTCAGAGTAGAGGTGTTCGGGTTCATCATGATTTTCATCCAGTAGGGTTGAAGGTCAATGAAGGTATATGTAGGTCTTTGGGCTACGCTATCGGTTCGATGCCCACAGTCAATGACCCCACGAAGGGAAAAGGACGAAATCGTGATCTCGCTTACAGACCAGCGGCGGTCGAAGTTCGCTGTGGTTAGCAGCGAGCCAAACCAATAAAAAAGGCCGTCCCGGGGAGAGGGGACGGCCTCGGACGCGTCAGGGGGGGAACCACAACGCGTTCTAACTCAGATAGGGACCTCCGATGTAGTTGGAGAGCTCCCGCACCTCCTGCTTGAGGTCGTGCTGAATCGCCTTGGTCAAGTCACCGATCGAAACCAAGCCGACGAGGCAATCTTGATCGAGTACTGGAACGTGCCGACATCGTCGTTCGGTGATCAGCCGCAACACTTCCATGACCGGAGCATCCAGGGTTGTGGTGTGCAGGCGGGTGGTCATCACATCACGAATGAGCGTTTGCTTGGGATCGCGGAGCGCGGAAACGACTCGAACGAGCACGTCTCGCTCGGAAAAGATGCCCACCGGATAGCCCGCCTCGAGCACCACCACCGCGCCAATGTGCTCGGCGTTCATCACGGCGACCGCATCGGTGACCGTGGCGAGTGGACCGACGCTGTGAACCGTGCCGCCTTTGTGATTGAGGACGTCGCGGACTCTCTTATGCATCGCAGCTATCGGCGAGTATACGGTCGACGGCTCCACGAAAAAAGACCAAAAACGTAGTGTAAAATCACACCTGGCCTATGGGGTTATCACCGGATTCGGACTGGAATAGGCCCGTTCATTCAGGCATCTTCAAGAGGTTGGACCGCCTTGGCTTCCTTGGAGCTCATTCGAAAGGAGCACCATCATGGGGTACGCGAAGCCATACCGAGACCGACGGCTCCACGAGCGTATCGACCTCGACAAGAAAGCGGTCGTCTTTCAGCGCGGCAATCCGGTGGGACGTTACACGCTGCAAAACCTCTCTGCGAGCGGCGCACTGATCACGGGGGAGCGAGATCTCGGAAAGGGACACCTCGTTCATCTTTTGATCCACCTGGAAAGCGATCGCGAGCCGATGGGAATCAGTGCTTCTATCCATGAGGTGCGCAAAGCGAACCAAGGCATCGACCTGGCGCTCACGTTTCCTTCGCTGTCGGCCGACCAAGAGGATCGTATCCATGACGCCGTGCTCAAACTGCTGGTGCGAGACCGGTTGGAAGACCGCGCGCCGGTGCTCGTGTTCGAGCCGCGGGTGCGCGTCCGTCACGAGATCGAAAACGAAATACGAAGCTTCGGTATGCGGGTCGAGAGCACGTCCGACTTGATGGAGGCCGTTCAGGCCCTCGAAGACGACGACATCGAGTATGCAGGGCTGGTGATTCACAGCGCCGCACACGATTCGACATCGATGGACGTCGTCGAGTTCTTTGCCCAAAAGGAAGAGCTGAGAACGATCATTCTACCCGAGCCCGGGCACCCGCTCCCTGAACGCGTCGAGCGACTCGCAAGGCTCCCGCACGTGAGCGTACCGAGGCTATGGAATCGGGATGCGCTGCGCGGGATCCTCGCGGATTAGCGCGCTTTGTCGTACGGAATGACCTCGACCGAACGGACGCCCGGAAGCCGCTCGAACTGCGATGCGACCTCCGAGGCGGTCGCGACCACCACGATGGCAACGTCGCGACAAGAGATGCGGCGCTGCGTCGCGTCTCTTGCCTCGGACAGGCTGACCGCTCGCACCAAACCCGTGTAGTCGTGAACGTAGCGTCGCGGAACACCGAGCAGCGGGATCTCGAGCTCCGCGTCGAGCCGTTTTGCGGGCGTGTCGACGTCGAAGCAATGACTGTTGATGAGATAGCGCTTGGCGAAGCGGCATTCCTCGCCAGTGATGCCTCCTTCGACCCACTCTTGTAACAGCTCGAGCTGAAGTGCAGCGCAATCGGCAGCGCAACTCATCGACGGGAACGTCCACATGTACCACGCCTCGCGCTGTTGCTCGTGCTGGAGTCGGCTGTAGGCACCGTAGCTCCAACCTCGCTTGGCGCGGACCTCTTGCATCAGGCGTGCGGTGAAGGTCCCGCCGAATGCGGTGTTCGACACGATCAGGGGAAAGAGCATCGGGTCGCGAGTCCGTGCGCCAAGCGTGCCAATGAAGAGTTGTGCCTGTGCGCGGTCCGGTTTGTCGATGATGAGGACCCGACGACCCTTGTCGACACGAGGAGGCGGCACCGGTACCGGCTTGATTCGTCGTGCCGGAGAGCGAGCGAAGTGGTGCTCTATGAGGGACCGGAAAGTCGATCGGTCCACGGCTCCCGCAGCACCAAATACGACGGGCGCTCTGATGAAGCGTCTGTCGTAAAAAGACAATGCATCCGACCGAGTGATCGCGCGAATGCTCTTCCGATAGCCCAGAAGCGGACGGCCAAAGGGATGGCCGGCAAACAACGCGGAACGAAAATACGCCGATGCGAGAGCCCGATCATCGTCGAGCAAGGCGGTCAGCGCTGATTGAGTTTGCCGCTTGGCTTGAGCGACGTCCTTCGCACGGAATCCCGGGTCGTGGAGCAACCGCGCGATCCATTCGACAAACGGCTCGAGGTTTCGTTGGATGACGGTCCCCCTCACCCGCACCGCGCGAGGGGAGGTCTCGATGGAGAGACGCGCACCCAACCTGGCGAGCTCCTCCTCGAAGCTCTTTGCGGACACGCCATGCGGCCCCATGCGGACCACTCGGCCCACGAGCGCAGCGAGCCCCTCCTTGCCGGGTGGGTCGTGGAGACTGCCAACGGAAAAACCGATCTCGATATCCACCAGCGGTAGCGTGTGGCTGGTCTCGAGCAGCACTGGGCTGCCGTCTGGGCGTCGCCAAGAAACCGGCCGCGAGCCCCTGGTAAGCGATCTTCGGGTCTTCATGCACCGCCTCGCTTTGGCGTAACGACGACCCGCGTGCGACGCGCGACCCGGAGATACCTCTGTGCAGCACGGGAAACATCGTCGGACGTGGTGGCTCGATACGCCTCGAGCAACGAAAACACGCGGCCACCATCGCCGAGAACGGTTTCGTGGAAGCCGATTTGCTCAGCCTTGCCGGGAACGGTCTCCATGCTGTGAAGGAAGCCGAGCTCGATACGGTTTTTGGCTTTCTCGAGCTCTAGGTCGGTCACACCCCGTTTCGCGATTCTTGAGAACTCGGCATCGATCAACTTCAAGGCCGCACTCGCCCGGTGGCCCTCGCGCATCGACACCCACACCTCGTAGAGGCCGGGATCCCGAAAGGGAGAGACCGAACCTCGCACACCGGTCGCAATCTCTCGGTCGTGACACAGGAGCTCGAACAGACGGGAGCTCTTACCGCCGAGGAGAATCTCGTTGGCAATCGTGAGCGCTACGGCGTCAGGCCCCCCAAAGGCAGGCCCGTGATACCCCAGCAGTAGCTTTTGCGTCGGGGTGGGCAGCTTGAGCCGCACGACGCGCTCTCGTCGCTGTTGCGGCTCGCGCACCGAGCGCTCTCGCGGCAACCGTGCGGATTTGATCCTTCCGTAGTTGGCTTGGATCAAGGCCAGCGTGTCGCGCTCCTTGAAATCGCCAGCGACGATGACCGTCGCATTGTTGGGCGCATAGTACGTTCGGTAGAACGAAGCGCAGTCCCGCGTCGTGAAACTCTGGATGTCACGCATCCAACCAATCGTAGGCCAGCGATAGGGATGCTTTTGAAAAGCGTTGGCATAAAGAGCCTCGTAGGCGAGGCCCTCTACGTCGTCGTCGACGCGGTAGCGTCGCTCATTGGCAACGACTTCCTTTTCCGATTCGACCTGCTTCTTGCGCAGCACGAGGTTGCGCATGCGGTCTGCCTCGAGCTCGACCATGAGTGGAAGCTCACGCTTGGGGGTGTTCTCGTAGTAATAGGTCCAGTCGGTCCACGTGGCGGCATTACTCTCGGCGCCTACTGATTCGACGATGCGATCGAACTCGCCGTACGCGCGCGACTTGGTCTCGTTGAACATCAGATGTTCAAATAGATGGGCGAGACCGGTCTTGCCTGGCCTCTCATGACGTGACCCGACACGAAACCAGGTCTGGTAACTCACGATGGGTGCATTCCGGTCGACCAACGTGACGACCTTGAGACCGTTCTTGAGACCATGCCGACGAAGTCGCAGGCGATCTCCAAAGGGCTGGTCGCTCAAGAGGGTGGGCACTGAGGCGGCAGCGTGAAAGTCCTCGACAAGAGCGTCAAGCCGCACGGCGCCGAGCGCCTTGACCCTGGCGTAGGCGGACGCTAACGCTCAACCGCCATGTCGGAAGTCCGAGTCCGGTTTGCACCGTCGCCCACCGGCTATCTCCACATTGGAGGGGTTCGAACCGCACTCTATAGCTGGCTATGGGCCCGCCATAACGGCGGGACCTTTATCCTGCGAATCGAGGACACGGACCGAGAACGCAGCACCGACGAGAGCATTCAAGTCGTGCTCGACTCGATGCGCTGGCTCGGCCTCGACTGGGACGAGGGGCCGGGCATCGGCGGCGAGTATGGCCCGTACGTACAGAGCGAGCGCCTCGCGATCTACGCCGACTACGCGGAACGCCTCGTTCGGACGGGCCACGCGTACCGCTGCTACGCCACCAAAGAGGAGATCGCCGCCGCGCGAGAAGCGCACAAGCAAAGCGGATCCAAGGCCGGCTTTCGATTTCAAAGCCCATGGCGCGACGCCTCGAAAGCTCCAGTCGATCCCGACGCCCCACACGTCATCCGCTTCAAGTCTCCGAAGACCGGCTCTACCGGCTGGGTCGATGCGGTCAAGGGTCGTATCGACGTCCCGAATGAAACCCAGCAGGACTTCATTTTGCTCCGCCCCAACGGCATGCCGCTCTACAACTTTGGATGCGTGGTCGACGACCTGACGATGCAGGTTTCGTTGGTTGCGCGAGGTGACGACCATGTCGTCAACACCGCGCCACAAATCCTGCTCTACGAATCGCTCAACGCAACACCGCCGACGTTTGCCCACATGCCCATGGTGCTCGCACCAAACGGCGAGAAGCTTTCCAAGCGGCACGCTGCTGTCGGTGTGCTCGAATACCGCGACATGGGGTACCTGCCCGACGCGGTGCTCAACTATTTGGCTCGCCTCGGTTGGTCGCACGGTGATCAGGAGATCTTCACGAGAAAAGAGCTCATCGAGAAGTTCAGCTGGGACAAGGTCGGCAGCAACCCTGGCCGCTATGACGCGAAGAAATTCGTTCACGTCCAGGCCGAGCACTTGCGCATGCTTTCCGATGACGAGCTCGCCACGCAAACGGTGCCGTTCTTGGCGGAACTCGGCATCGCCGTCGCACCAGACGATCCCACACTGCGCAAAGCCCTACCCTACGTGAAGACGCGCGCGCAGACACTCGTCGACGTCGCTGAAGCCGTCGATTACTTCTTCCGCGACGTCGTCTTCGAGGAAAAGGGCAAGCGGAAGTTCCTCGTCCCGGACAACGCATCTAACCTCCAACACCTGGCGAATATTGCGCGCGAAGTCGAGCCTTTCGAAGCGGAGTCGCTCGAGGAGAAGGTCACCGCTTGGTTGGAACAGAGCGACCTCAAGCTCAAGGAGGTCGCCCAACCCGCACGAGTCGCAATGACCGGCCGCACGAAGAGCCCCGGCCTGTACGAGGTCATGGAAGTGCTCGGGCGTGATAAGACCGTCTCACGCCTCGAGACAGGGGCCCAGATCGCCGGGGCTGCGTCCGAGCCGTAACTTGTTATGCTGCCTCGCCGTTAGTCCTCGAGCTGGAGAGCAACTTGGAATCCGTTCTTATCGCGTCGTATTTGATAGCCTTAGGCATCCTCGCAATTTACGGGCTGCACCGGGGTCACCTCCTGATGCTCCATTTGCGGCATCGCGACGACCACCTCGCTCCGCACGCGCGCTTTGAGGAAAACGGACTGCCACTGGTCACGGTGCAGCTTCCTATCTTCAACGAGATGTACGTCGTCGAGCGCCTATTGGAAAGCGTGGCGTCTTTGAACTACCCGGCGGACAGGCTCGAGATCCAAGTGCTCGATGATTCGACCGATGAGACCACGCGGATCGCGAGGGCGAAGGTCGCCGAGCTTCGTGAGCGGGGCATCGACGTAGCGTATCTTCATCGTACGAACCGAACCGGCTACAAGGCCGGCGCACTCGAAGCGGGAGCTCGCTCCGCCAAGGGCGAGCTCGTGATGGTATTCGACGCAGACTTCGTGCCTGGGCCCGCAATCTTGCGGGAGATGATCGATTACTTCACCGACCCACGAGTGGGCATGGTGCAAGCGCGCTGGGATCATCTGAATCGACATTACTCGATGCTGACGGAATGCCAGTCGATGTTTCTCGATGGTCACTTCGTCATCGAGCATGCCGCACGCAACCGGAGCGGTCGCTTCTTCAATTTCAACGGAACGGCTGGCATCTGGCGAAAGACCGCCATCGCCGATGCCGGCGGCTGGCAACACGATACCGTGACCGAAGACATGGACCTGAGCTTCCGCGCTCAACTTCGCGGCTGGAGGTTCGTCTACCTACCCGACGTCGTCGCCCCGGCGGAGCTCCCCTGCGAGATGAATGGCTTCAAGGGCCAGCAGTTTCGGTGGGCGAAGGGCTCGGTGCAGACAGGACGCAAGCTTCTGGGCCGGATCTTTACAGCCGCAGTTCCGTTGAAGGTGAAGCTCGAAGCGTTCTTCCACCTCACGAACAACTTCGCGTATTTCTTCTTGATGATCCTCGCCCTGCTGCAGCTGCCCAACATGCTGCTGCGGCAGCGCATCGATCATCCCGAGCTTCTTCTCTTGGACGTGCCCCTCTTTGGCGCCACATGCGTCTCGATCGCGGCATTCTACATCGTCGCGCATCGAGCGCTTCACGGAAACGTGGCAGCCGTTCTCACACGCCTCCCCTTGATGATGGCGCTCGGTATCGGTCTTTCCCTCAACAACTCGCGTGCCGTTATCGAGGCGCTCTTTGGTGAAGGTGTCGAGTTCGTCCGCACGCCAAAGCACGGAGTGACCGATCAAGATGGGGGCGATCACAAGCGCAAACGCTACACGGCGCCCGCAACTCTCTACAGCTTGGTCGAGTTGGCGTTGGGCGCCTACTTCGTTGCCACGCTGATACTCGCAGTGGTCACCAGTAGCTGGGCCAGTTTGCCCTTTGTCTCGCTGTTCGCGATTGGCTTTCTCTATGTCGGAGGTTCGAGTCTCGCCGAGAGCCATGCCCTCAACGACGTTACCGGGCTCAAACGCCGCATGTGGCGGCGCTGGAGTAGTCCACCGCTCCGCCTCGAAAACCTTGATAAATCAGCGATCCCGAGTGATAACTAGGCTCGATGAGCGGCCATAATAAGTGGTCTTCAATCAAGCACCGAAAGGGTGCGCAAGACGCCAAACGAGGGAAGGTCTTCACCAAGCTGATCAAGGAGATCACCGTCGCCGCTCGAGAAGCGGGCGGCGACCCCGCAGGTAACCCGAGACTCAGGCGCGCGATGGATACGGCCCGCGGGCAGAACATGCCGATGGACAACATCACGCGCGCCATCAAGAAAGGCACGGGCGAGCTCGAAGGCGTGAGCTACGAGGAGCTCGTCTACGAGGGTGTCGGTCCCGCGGGCACGCTTTTCGTGTGCGATGTGTTGACCGACAACCGCAATCGCACGGCTGCTGAGATTCGCAAGATCTTCGACAAGAACGAGGGGCAACTCGGGAGCTCCGGCTCTGCGCTGTGGGCCTTCGAGCACAAGGGCGTGATAAAGATCCCAGAGGACGCCACCACCGAAGAACAGCTATTCGAGGTTGCGGTGGGCGCAGGAGCGGAGGAGCTCGAGAAGATCGGGGACCAATGGGTCGTCACTACGGCGCGGGAAGACCTCGACTCCGTACGAGAGGCGATTAGCAATGCGCCGATCACCATCGAAGAGGCACGACTCTCGTATCTGCCGAAAAATCTCAAAACGGTCGAGGGCGCAGACGCAACCCAGCTCATGAGGCTCTTCGAGTCCCTCGAGGACCACGATGATGTACAGCAAGTGTACGCTGACTTCGAATTGAGCGACACTGCACTCGCGGAGCTCGGTTGACATGAAACGCATTCTCGGCATCGATCCTGGGTCCCAACGCACCGGTTGGGGCGTGGTGGAGGCGACAGGCAATCGGCTTCGTCGGATCGCCTGCGGGGTGATCGAGCTCGACAAACGTGCGCCCCTTTCGGAACGACTTCGAGTCATCTACGACTCCCTCGATGAGATCGTCGACCAACACCAGCCCATGGCGGTCGCCATCGAAGATATCTTCTTCGCAAAGCACCCCAATGCCGCCCTGAAGCTCGGTCACGCACGGGGTGTCGCGCTTCTCGTTGCCGCCCGCCACCAACTTCCCATAGGCGAGTACCCGCCGGCCGTGGTGAAACGTACCGTCGCCGGTCGTGGTCGCGCTGAAAAGGCCCAGGTCGCGCGACTGGTTGCCGTGGTGCTCGGACTCACCGACCCTTTGCAGAGCGATGCGGCCGATGCGCTTGCCGTCGCGATCACGCACTTTCAGGCGGACCTCAGCCGGACAAGCACGAAACAGACATTTGTTCAGTAACCTGCTAGGCTCGCCCGCGTGATCGGCAGGCTGCAAGGCACGATTGTGGAGCGCGATCTGGGTGGCTCCGTCCTGATCGATGTCCAGGGCGTCGGTTACGACGTCCACGTCCCCGAGGGGACGCTCGGGCGCCTCGACCGGGGACCCTCGGACACGGCCATACTCCATATCCACACCCACGTCCGGGAAGACACCCTCACGCTGTACGGCTTTGCTTCGCTCGACGATCGCGCCGCTTTTCGCGCTCTCATTGGCGTATCCAGCATCGGCCCGAAGCTCGCGATAGGCGTTCTCAGCCGGATGAACGCGCATGACCTCGCGGCCGCCATCGCTCGGCACGACAAAGCGGCGTTCACCGGCATCACCGGCGTCGGTAAGAAGACGGTCGAGCGGCTCCTGGTCGACCTTCAGGGCAAGCTGACCTTCGGACAAGCCGTGGCCACTGGGGTCCGGCCAAAGCTGGTCCCAGGGCTCGAGACCAGCGCTGAGCGAACCGTGGTGGGAGCCCTCGTTCAAATGGGATACCGACGCGGTGAAGCAGAGTCGGCCGTGGGATCAGCCGTCATCGAAGCCAACGCAGAGGACGCGGAGCAGCTCCTGAGGGCTGCTCTTTCTTCATTGGGATAGTGATATGACCGCAGTGGAACGAGCAGAGAACACTCTTCAACCCACACCGCATCCTTCTGAGCGCACCTACGAAACCAGCCTGCGCCCGAAGCACTTTGCCGAGTTCGTCGGGCAACAGCAGATCAAAGACAATCTCCAGATCTTCGTCGAGGCGGCCAAACGACGCGGTGACCCAATCGACCACACGCTGTTTTGCGGGCCGCCCGGCCTTGGCAAGACCACGCTGGCCCTCATTTTGGCCGAGGAACGTGGTGTCGCGCTTCATTCCGCTTCCGGGCCCGCGATCGAGCACAAGGGTCAACTCGCCGCGCTTCTCACGAAAGTAGAGCCATCCGACATCTTGTTCATCGATGAGATCCACCGGCTGAACGCTGTCGTCGAAGAAACCCTCTATACCGCCGTGGAAGACTTCAAGATCGACATCGTCAATGGTGACGGTCCGTACGCGCAGACGCTCCAGCTCCCTCTTCACCCGTTCACTTTGGTCGGTGCCACGACGCGAACCGGCCTCTTGACCAACCCGATGCTATCGCGATTTGGGTACATCGCGCGTCTGGACTACTACGACGCCGACGCGTTGAAAGCGATCGTCGAGCGGAGTGCGCGTCTGTTGGAGTTGCCGATCACGAGCGAAGCAATGACCGAAATCGCGCGGCGCTCCCGCGGAACGCCTCGAATCGCGAATCGTCTTCTTCGGCGAGCCAGGGATTTCGCACAAGTGCTTTCCGACGGTCAGTTGGACGGTGCCACCGCGCGCGAGGCCCTCACGCGCCTCGAAGTGGACACGGCCGGTCTCGATCTGATGGATCGCCGCTACCTGAGCGTGATTATCGATCACTACGAAGGCGGTCCCGTCGGCATCGAAACACTGGCGGCGGCACTCAGTGAGCCCAAGGACACGCTCGAAGACGTGTACGAGCCCTACCTGCTGCAGCAGGGCTTGGTTGCGCGAACCGCCCGCGGGCGAGTGGTCACCAGAGGCGCCTACAAGCATCTCGGAAGGGAGATGCCCGACAAGAAGCAGGCTGCGCTGTTCTGAGGATGGTGTGAGCATGGCGCACGCCGAGTTGATGGAATTGGTCCGAAGCACCGGGCGACTCAATCCCGAGCAATGGCACAACTGGGAACAGTGGTGTGACTTGCTTGCGCCGGAGCGCCGCGCGGAGCTGTTGGACCTGCAAACGCTGCTCAGCTGTTTGGTCGCTTTTGGATACTTCGAGAACCATCGCCCAGAAGAGCACGTGACCAACTTCCGGCCACATCTCGAGGTGTTGCGTGAAACCATGCGAGCGGCTCTCAGCTTGGCTCAGTCACTCAGACGACGCGGCGACTCACAGCAGCGCCTCCGCGCGGTTTGTGACGGCGTTCATCCGGAAGATACACCGGAGGAAGCGATCGCTACGCTCGAGACGAGTCTGTCGGATGCCTTTCGAGTACTCGACCCGTTTTGCCGATCCGACGTGGTCAGCATCGATTCATTCCACGCTTGCTGTGATTTGATCAGCCGCGACCTCGACCGCAATCCCTTCTTCTTTCCTCTGGCGCCGCTCGAGTTCTCCTCGCTGGAGGTCTCCTCGGCGCATCGTGAAAGGCTCGACAAGGTCGACGCTATCGAGCTCGCCGGCGTTCGAACCGTGGTCACGCTATCGATGCTCGGGCTACTTCGGTTGCTTCGATACTCAGCGCTCGCAAGGCGACTCGATGCCCAACACGTGCATGTCATCTTCGCGGGCCTACGGCGCAACGTGCGCGCCCTGGCTCGTTTTCTGTCCACGCAGGCGGCGGAGTCGATCGCCAAGGGCGTGGTGCCCGTGAGCAGTGTAGGTGTCGGGTCGGCCAAGGAGTTCGACGCCGTCCAGTACAAAGTGCAGTCCATTGCCATCGCGCTTCGCGAAGACGGCGAGGAGGCTCTCGGCCTTGCACCCTCCGTGAGCTCCTCTCAGAGCGTCCCGCAATCAGCCTACGAATCGATCATCACCGCAGTCCAAGACGCGGTCACGAATCTGGAGCACGCGATCGTCCCAGCCATCCAACCGGCGCGTACGAACGGAGCGTCGGCTATCGAGCTCGGACGATTTCGTCTCTACGCATGGATGCTCCAGCACGTGATGCGTGCATTCGTTGCCAAGGCGTCTGCGGTTGCGTTCAACCCTGCTGGGGCCAAAGATCTCGGCTTCGTTTCGGAGTTCTTGCAACACCTGAAGTCGCTCGGCCGGACGGTGGTTGAAGAGATCCCGTACGACCGGAAGCGCGAGCTGGTCGTCCAGTTGAAGAGGCTGAAGTCTGCCCAGCCGGTCGATCTCGCGGTGCTCAAGACCGCGTCCCACGAGTGTTCGCTGTTCGCGGATCACATCGAGTGGACGGTCCGACGGATGGACGAGCGGGACGACCTTCCGCCGTTCGACAAAGGCGCAGCCGCGCGCCGATTTCGCCGTTACCTCACATCGGCTCAGGCCAGTCGCCAGGAGCCGGAGCTCAAAAGGGCACCAACCCAAGCGCCTGACCGGCTCGCTGGAGAATCCAGAACGCACCCAGAGAGCCTATGAGATAGGCTGTCGCCAGCGTCGAGATTCTCTTCGGCCTGGGGATACGGCGTAGCGCCAGGGCGACTACAGCCGCCGCCGCGATCAAAACGAGTTGTCCGACCTCGATTCCGAGGTTGAACCCGAGAAGCGCGAGCGGAATTTCAGCTTGGGGAATCGAGGCGTCCATCAGCACCCGAGCAAACCCGAGACCGTGGAGCAGCCCAAACAGCGCGGGCAGACTCATCGGATGGCGTGACACGGGCCCCTCCTTTGGCGAAATGATCTCGAGCGCGACTACGATGAGACTGGCGGCGATCAAGATCTCCACGAGCGCAACGGGCAGTCGCACCATCCCGAGCGAGGCGAGCCCGAGCGTCACGCTGTGACCGATCGTGAACGCCGTGACTGCAAACAGCAGGTCCCGATGAAACCCGAGCACGACGATCAAACCGAGCACAAAGAGAATGTGATCCCACCCAGTGGCCAGGTGCTCGACCCCAAGCGCGAAGTATTGCGAAAACGAGCTCGCTTGGGGCGCTTGGGGCATCGGAAGCGGCGCGCGTGGGCGGTCCGGACTGAGAAGGACCTGCACGGTCTCGCCACCGGGTCGTTCTACACGGACGACGACGTTGGCTTTGGCGCCCCTGAGCCCCTCCACGGAAATCGTCTGCCCGACGAGTGATGGGTCGTCACATCTGAGGCGGGATACCTGTACGACCGAGCTCGAGGACTCGTCGAGATAGGGCGGCGCGGTTTCGAGCGCGACACAACCCGAGGGGACCACTGGACGAAGGTCCTGACCGGTGGGACGAGTCGAGGGTGAGCGCCAAGTCATGGTCACTAGACCTTCGTCACCGGCGCTAAACGTGAGCACCGAAGGAGCCATCGGGTGGGCACGCGCGCTGCCCGATCCAATCGACGCGCCGAGTATGGCCAAGACCGCGAGGAGGCGTGTCATGGAACCTTCTCCACGCGGACGTCGTACGCGGCTCGGAGGGCCGCCAGGCGCTCGCGTCCCAGCTCTTCCCTGAGGTCCCGAATCAAGTCGGCCCGGACCTGGTTGCGAATCTCTTGCAAAGGCAGTGGCTCCCCGGTACCGCGGCTGATCACTCGCACGAGATGGAGTCCGTAGACGGTCGTCAGCGGCCCAAACCACTGATCGAGCTTGGCTCGTTCAATGCCTTCCGCGAAACTCGGACCGTACTTGGCATCGAGTTGCGCGATCGTCGCCGTCTCCACCGCCCTTGCGCCAAGCAACGGGTCGCCCAGCTTGTGTGCTTCTGCAGGACTCAGTGCAGCGCGCCGGAGATCCCCCAGGATGCGCTGCGTGTCCGCGTAGAGCTGATCGCCGCGGCGTTCTTTGTTCAGAAACACGTGCACAAACCGCAATCTTGGCGAGGTGGAGAAGCGTTCCGGGTACCGCTGGAGGTGCGCCTCGAGATCTTCTGTGGTGGGTTCGCGGTCTTCGGGAACGAACATCAAGGACTGGCGCGCGCGGTGCAAGAGGCGCGATCGAACCACGGGATCGGTCTTGTCCATCCCCAGATCGAGCGCACGCTGAAACGAAACCATCGGACCGGCGGACTCGTCTTGATCGACGAAGTCCATGTTGCGAACCAAATGCTGAAACACGACCGGGTCGGTCTGGTGCCAGCCGTAACGACGCGCCTCCGCGAGTAGAATGGCCTCATCGACGGCGCGTGCAACTTCGCCTGCGCTCGCATCAGTCGACACACGCGCCACTGCTTCTCGCTTGGTCGATTCGCTCCAGACGAGGCTTCCTGCCAGGAGCACGCTACCGATCAAGAAGAACTGGGCGGAGTAGCGGAGCATCCCTAGGACGGGGTGTACCAGATGGGAGAGGTCCAGGCGCGCTCTTGGATCGTGGGGTCGAGGCGCGGAAGACAACAACGCTTCTCGATTGCCGTGCCGAGCGGAAATGAGCAACTGACCAGCTCCTGATCGGGAGGCGGATCGTCGCAGTCAACGTCCTCGCACAAGGCGTCGTTCAGGCCGAGCACCGGGTCACAACATGCCTGATCGATAGGTGAGTCTCGGAAGCTACAGTCGACGCCGGCATCGGCGCAGATGCGTGTCGTCCAGCGGCACGATGGGTTTTCGATGACCCGGGCATAGTAGTAAGCACTCTCGGAGGGGTCGAAATCGGGGTCCTCCCAACGGACACACAGAGAGCTGTGACCCTCGCCCTGTGGCTCACAGCTTTCGAGATCCACCGCGGCGCCGTTCTCGAAGTCGTCGTTCAGATTGTAGATCTCGACCTGGTATCCCTCCACCGCGTCGAGCCAACCCTTGATGATTTGAATGCGCTGCAGCGGGACGCCCGGCTCTTCTTCGGTGCCTGGATCCTGAAGAGCCGAAACGAAGAACACCGGTGCGTCGACACCGGCAGGCCGTTCGGGCAGATCCCCGCCCATGGGGACACCATTGTCATCTCCGATCGCCACGGCGTCGCCTGAGGCACAAACGTCGGCCGGATAGTCCCAGCCTCCGAAGAACCGAACGAGGATTCGCGGGCCGCTGGTGCCGAATGTTTCTTTTCGGCGCATAGCCAAGAAGATCGCCTCACGCGAGTTCTCCTCGGCCCAGACGCCCGCGAGCCCGCCCGGATTGAGGTATACGATGTCGGGCATCGCGGGAACGGGTGGCAACCCCGGATCGGCCGGTGCGTCGCGGTTGGCCTGGCCTGCCCCGCCATGGCCGAGGAAGTCGTACTCCATGACGGCACCGGGCGCTGCAATGTGCGTGTCGGTGCTCGCGATGATCCCGTGCTTGAACGGGTTGGTTCCGAGCGCCTGCTCGAACTCCATCCCGTCGCCATAGGCTGAGCGGACGAAGTCCGCCGGAACCGGCTCGCTGACCAGGCACAAATTGGTCGACGCAAGATTGTTGAAAGGCATCGCCTCGAAGCCACAGAACTCGTCCGGAGTGCTTTGGCCGGGCAGGCACTCCGATGCGCCCTTGTGTTGGAAGATCTCGATGATCGGCTCCATCTCGGCACGTTCTTGGACGTAAGCCGCATCGAATGGCGACTGGTCCTTTTGCTTGTTCATGAAGAAGCGGCCCAACGCGACATTGCTGTTGTGAGGGATCGTGAGGGCGTCGCAGTCGGTGTCCGCGTCGATGCACTCCGACCGCAGGCCCGCCCAAAGATCTTCGACGAAGGGCGCATCGAAGAAAGCCACCGGTCGGTCCGGAACGATTCCGTTTCGAAACAGCACGTTTCTGTGCAGGTTCGCCGCGTCGGGATTGGGCGTCCATTCGTACCCGACGAAGCTGGTGAACTCGCACCGGGAGCTGCGGTCGTATGCACCCTCGGCGGCGTCCTGGACTTCGGCCCAGACATCAACAGACGCCTCTTTGCAAATGCGTCCGTTGGCACCGCACAACTCGGGATACGATGCGTTTTCCTGTCCCGCCAAACCGAGCAAGGCGTTCAACTCGAAAAAGGCCGAAGGGGGATCCTCTCGATAGGCCACGCACTGTCGCGCTTCGAAGGCCTCCGACGAGGGATCCTGGCACACCGACACGGTCCCCAGGAAGGACGCATGGTCGCTGAGCGCGACGAAATCGAGCGGGCGATCGATCTTGAGGGTGCGCAGCGGATCGCCGTCGCTATCGTAGGGTTGAACACCGATCTCTTCACCTTTGGCGAAACGGTAGGCATCGACCGAGCTGGTGCGGGTCGCCTGCAGGTTCGCGTCTAGCGAGAGATCGGTATGGATATGAGTGTCGCCGAAGAATGCTTGGCGAAGTGGATCGAAGTCCTCGCACCGGCCGAGCTTTTCGGGCTTGAACTGGTCCGAGCCGCCCCCACCTCCGCAGCCAGCGACCGCAGCGGGGAGCACGATAAGTACAAGCGCAGGCCAGGAGCGCCAGCGCTTAAGGGTGGAGGAAGACATCAAGATCACCTGCGCGCCCGAGCCCACGGGCGTTATCACGGATAGCCGTATCGGGCTAGAGGAGGCTCACAGGTCGGTACGGCCTTCAAACACGAAACGCGCCGGACCCTCCATGAGAATTGGCTGATCGGGCTCCCCCACGGTGACCGTCAAGGCGCCGCCCGGAAGCTCGACCGTGATGGGCTGACCCTGTGCCCACCGTCCGGTCGCAACCGCGGCCGCTCCTGCCGCACACGCACCGGTGCCGCATGCTTGCGTCCAGCCGGCACCCCGTTCGAAAACCTTCAGCTCGATGTCACCTTCGGCGCGCTGGGTTGCAAAACCGATGTTGGCGCCTTCGGGTAGACGCGGATCGCTTTGAAGTTGGACCGCCAGCGACGATCGTTCTTCACCGATGGTGTCGAAGGTCACGAGGTGCGGGTTACCCATGGACACTGCGGTGAAGTGGATCGTGCGACCGTCCAGCTCGACGGACTCGTCGATCCAAGCCGACCCGGCCTGTACGGGGATGTCGCGCGGTTCAAATGAGGCCGGTCGCATCTGTACCTCGACGTCGGCCGTATTTCCGTGAAGCTCTACGCGACACATGTGAGACCCCGAGGGGGTTTGTACCTCGAACTCGGTTTTGAGCTCGAGCTTTCGGCGCATGAGGTGGAGCGCAACACAACGAAGGCCGTTCCCGCACATCTCCGGAACCGACCCGTCGGCGTTGATCACTTCCATGGAAGGTGTCTTGTCGAGGATCAGGACGCCGTCGGCCCCGATGCCGAGGTGCCGATTGCACAGAGCGCGCGCGTCATCGACAGTGAGCTCCCGACGGCGCAGGTCGGCCCGCTCCACGATGATGAAGTCGTTGCCGAGACCCTCGTACTTGAAGAAGCGAAACGCCACAGTCGGCTGAATCTAGAGCCTGGCGGACCGATAAGCCAGGCGCGAGGCCCGTTCACGCGGAACCGGAAGGTCAAGTGACGAACGGCAAGGGATCGCCCGCGATGTCGTACACCCGTTCCGGATACGCGTCGATGTAGCGCTGAGCTGCTTGTGGGCTGTAGCTGAACCGGGCGAAGATGCCGTAGCCGGGCTTTTCCCAACGCTCGTACTCGGCGCGAGGGAGCCCCATGGACTGCAAAATGGTGCCCATCCATTGGTTGTTCGTGATACCTGGGCGCAGTGGCTGGGCCGGGTCGTTGACGAGCGCGAGGTTGTCGCGATCGCGGTAATCGCAATACCGACCGGTGTTGAAATAGCCACCGGCGCTACCTGCGGTGATGCACGGAACGTCTTGGGAGTCGTGTGTGTCCACGCCGCTTTCATCGCTCCAGTAGACCAGGCTGTTATCGAGGATGGTTTGACCGCCGCCCTCGTCCACATCGAGCTTTTGCGCGAGGTCGAGGAACACCCACTCGAAGAAGTTTCGTTTGTAGCCGAGGTTGATGTCGGCCGCTTGAGCGCCGAGACCGCCGTGAGCGACGTCCTGGTGCCAGTCGCCGCCGGCGTAGGTGCTGAATCGGTCGCCTCGCGGATCGATCACAACGACCCGCGTCACGTCGCACTTGAAAGCTAGTGCGATCACATCGTTGAACGCCTGATAGTACAACCGTTGCTCGGTCGTATCCGTGGACTTGTACGCAGGCGCCGGTGGATTGCCGGGAGGGGTGCTCACATCGCAGTTGGCCGTGCGGGTGGTGAGACGTCGCTCGAGCTCGAACAGCTGTTGCATGTGATCGTCGAGCCGCGTTTTGTCGGCCGAGGAAAGCCGGCGTCCGGCGCCAAAGGTGCCGTTCGACATGCGTTGGTAGCCTTCGAGCACGCGGTCGACGACCAGGCGTCGCGGTTCCGGATCGGAGCTCACGCCTTGAAAGAGACGGTCGAACAGGGGCAGGGCGCGGCCGTCCGCCTCGAGCTCGACGACGTTTCCGGACTGGGTGGCCGGATTCGAGTAGCCCCAGGAGAAGCCTCTGTTGGCCAACACCAGCGACCGTTCACGGATTCCCGCAAGGCTCGGGTAGAACGAGTCGGACCAGGCCAGCACTTGGTCGATGGTGGGGATGTAAGGGTGCGCGGGACATCCGCTACATCCCGCGCCGCCAGGGCCGTAGTTGCCGAGTTGGGCCGCGCTGTTGTGGGCGATGTAGCCCGTGACGTCCATGCCGCGCATCACGTTGAGCTTGGAGACGAGCGCAGGGGTCAAGGCCGAGCTCGGCGCGCTCAGCATCGGTGAGATGCTGGTCGTGCCGTTTGCAACCGTCGGGGCCAGGTTACCCCAGCGGATCTGGTGGTCGGAGAACAAATCGACGACGTTGGTCAGGGTGGCGTCGCTCGGGTAGGCCCTGTCTTCCTTGATGCCGCCGTGTTCCGTCCGCATTGCGACGAAGCGGCGAGGTCCGGATCCGACTTGGGCTTCGGCGCCCCTGGGTAACAGGGACGGCAGAAGAGGAAGCGACAAAGTGAACCCACCGGCACCCACGAGGAACTGCCGGCGGCTCGCTTTCGATTTGAGGAACTTGCTCATAGGATTACTCCACCACCTGGGTTCGCGTTCGGAACTCCGGCTGCTCGGCGATGTGTCGCAGCGCGGCCACCATGTTGTCGGCCTCGAGTAGGCTCTGGTTGAGGTTTGCGAGGACGCACCCGTCTCGAGCTTCGTCCTCGTGGCGACCGAACGTGAAACGAAAGTAGTGACGCGCGAAGCACGCCTCGGCCTCGCCCGTGGACAGGACGTAATCTGTCAGGTCGATACCGTCTTGAATGGGCTCGTTATCGATCATGGTGCTCGTATCGACGGGCAGCGTCCCGATCTCGGCGCCCGCGATGTCGAAGAGGCGCTCTTCGGTGCGATGGCGGCCGAGAGAATCGTAGTTCTCGGTAGCGAACCCAAACGGATTCATGATCGTGTGGCATCCGCTGCAGCTCGAGCCTTCCTGCATGGTGATCAGCTCGGTCTTCTGCCGAGTGGTGAGCATCGGATCGAGCTCGGGCGGAGGCGGGATGTTGTTGGGCGGCGGGGGCAGTTCCCGACACAGGAGACGGTCTTGAATGAAGACCGCCTTGTGTACTGGACGGGTGGTCGGAAAGCGGGTGGAGATCAGCGCAGCGCGGGTCAACAGACCCGTGCGCTCGCCAGCCGGAAATCGCGGCGGCTCGCTCAGACCGTCCCACGGGGGCATGCCGTAAATGCTTGCGAGACCTCCCTCGCGCGCAAACGACAGGTCGGTCGTGAAGATCGACTCGAAGGGCTCGCGACGATCCCAGATGTGAAAGGCGATGAGATCCCGAACCTCGTCGATCATCTGCTGGCGGTAGGTGCCGTCGGGGAGGTCGTCACCGGCAAAGGTTCGAAAGACCTCGGCACTGGTGGCTGAGTCGACGTCGGGCACGTCGTCTAGCCGCAGCCAGGTGTAGAAGAACTCCTGCATGGCCTCGCCAGTGCGTGGGTCGTTCAACACGCGGTCGAGCTGTTCCTCGTAGCCGGCATCGGTGAGTAGGGACCCATCGTCGGCAGCATCGAAGAGCGCCTGGTCGGGCATGGTCTGCCAGAAGTGATACGAGAGCCGCGACGCCAGCTCAAAAGCGGAGAGCGCATAGGTCTCAGCTTCATTCGACTCGTCGCCGTTCTCGATGTGATACAGAGCGTTCGGCGCGAGCAGGAGCGCTGCGACCAGATCCGCGAGATCTTCGGTCACGATCGTCGGGCTGGGATGAAACTGCTCGAGGTGAAAATCGACCTCGGCCGTGGAGAGCGGGCGCCGCCAGGCGTACAAGCCGAAACGCCCGACGAAGTCGCGCAAACACCCAGCGTCGTTGCTCGAATCGGGGTCGGTTGCACAGCTGCCGACTAGAGTCGTAGTGCGTTGGCTGTCCGCCGTGAGCTCGGACCCGAGCGTCATCGCGGCCCCATATTGCACCTCGACCAGCCTTTGCCCGACGGCTTGATCTTCGGTCGAATAGCTTTCGGCCGTAGGACCGGGAAGCTCGGCGAGCACCGTGCTGAGCGCAGTCAGGATCGCATTTGTGTCAAACCCAAGCATCGTCACGAGCTGAGTCAGCGTGTTGCGATACTGGGTATGGGTCAGACGCTTGAGAGGGCTCTCGCTCGGGACCGCCTTCTTGTCGCACAAGAACTCACCTTGTCTGGTGACTGTGTTTGAGCCCGAGAGCTCGCCGGTACACGCCGAGAGAAACGCAACGGATGTAACCAAGAGCACAAACGCGGCAGAACGGCGTACGGAGCCGTTCCGGAAGGTAGGCATTTCGCTGTTGGATTCGCTTGCGGAGGATACAAGGGCACCAGCCCCCCCGCACCGGGGGCCACACGCACAATAGGGCATAACTACACCTTAGAGAACCATTCGCCGCGCTGCAGTCCTCTCGCGTGCGCAAATACAACGTTTGACATTTGCGCGGTTGTCAGCGACTTCGACCGACAACTTCTGTGTCGATGTGCGTTGGCGGTCAGCTTTCGCGGAGGCCGTATCGTTTGGCGAGCTCGCGAAGGTGGTAGCGTGTGAGCCCTGCCGACTGAGCGCTTCGACTGATGTTCCCGCCGTGCTTCTCGAGCAGAGCCCTGAGGTAGGCGGACTCGAACGTATCGAGCACGCGTTGCTTGGCCTCTTTGAACGGCGTGCCGCTGTCGACGAACTGCTCGGCGGTACCGCCCGGGAGATGGGCTCGAGGGGTCTTCTGCGAGGCTGGCAGGAGATCCGCCATGCCGAGCTCGGTGCCGTCGGCGAGCGAGATCGCGCGTTCGATCGTGTTCTTGAGCTCTCGGACGTTCCCGGGCCAGGGATATGCCTGCAGTTTGAGCATGGCATCGGGCGTGACCGTGTAGCGGCAGTCTTCCCCGGGAAAGCGACGCTTGCAGAACTCCTCGAGGAAGTCCTGGACCAACAGCGGGATGTCCTCCGCTCTTTCCCGCAGCGAGGGAAGCTCGACCTGGACGACGCTGAGCCGATAGTAAAGGTCCTCGCGAAACGAGCCCTCGTTGACCATCTGCCGGAGGTCGCGGTTGGTTGCGGCGATCACCCGTACATCAACCGGAATCGTTCGCGTACCCCCGACACGCTGCACCTCTTTGTGCTCGAGCACGCGAAGTAGCTTTGGCTGGAGCTCGAGGCTCAGCTCGCCGATCTCATCGAGAAACAGCGTGCCACTGTCTCCCTGCTCGAAACAGCCGCGGTGCCGATCGACCGCGCCCGTGAACGACCCCTTCTCATGGCCAAACAGGGTGCTCTCGATGAGATTGGCCGGGATCGCGCTGCAGTCCTGGACGATCAGCGATCGTTTGGCTCGCTTCGATGCCCTGTGAATCGCGCGCGCGACGAGCTCCTTGCCCGTCCCGGTCTCCCCTCGAACCAGCACCGTGAGATCGGATGCGGCGACTTTCTCGAGCACCGCGAAGATCTTGCGCATCCGCACGCTCTGTCCGACGAGCTCGAAGAACTGCGTGCGGTGACTGAGGTCGATCTCGATCGTTCCGCTCCCGACCTGGAAGCGAAGCTGAGTCTGGCCTAGGCGAATCGTCGTGCCACCAGCGATCCACACCTCGCGTACCCGGAGGTCGTCGACGTAGGTGCCCGTGGTCGAGTCGAGATCGCGCAGAAGAAAGCCCTTTTCGCTTGCGATGATCTCGCAATGCGAACCACTCACATTGGGGTCCGTCAGGACCAGGTCCGAGATCACGCTGCTGCCGACCGTCACGCGCTCTTTCTGGATTTCTAGCTCCCGGCCCTGGTCGGGACCGTCGACGACCACAAGTGCGCTTTGCCTGAGCCGCCGTTTGGTCGCTTTGCGGTCTTCAAAGACAGTGGTGACTGCGGGGTCGTTCACTCGGCGTCCTTTCGGAGCGCACGGATTGCTTGCGCGTAGTCCTCGCTTCCGAAGACCGCGCTTCCAGCGACCAGGACGTCAGCGCCGGCGCCGATCACTTGGCGTGCCGTCCCTGGCTTGACCCCCCCGTCGACTTCTAGGTCGATGTCGAAACCCGATTCGTCAATGAGATTCCGGATCGACTCGAGCTTGGCACGCGAAGCGGGGATGAACTCCTGCCCCCCGAATCCGGGATTCACGCTCATCACGAGGACGAGGTCGAGATCTCCGAGAACGTGAGTCAAGCTGTCCGGGGGTGTATGGGGGTTCAGCGAAACGCCCGCCCGCTTCCCGAGTGAGCGAATCTGTTGAAGCGTGCGGTGCAAGTGAACGCAGGCCTCCGCATGTACGGTGATGACGTCCGCGCCGGCTTCGGCGAACGACCCAATATAGCGCTCGGGCTCCACAATCATGAGGTGCACATCGACGGGCTTTTCCGTCGCCGCTCGGATCGCCCTCACGACCGGCGGCCCAATCGTGATATTCGGGACAAATCGCCCGTCCATCACATCGACGTGAATCCAGTCCGCCCCGGCGGCCTCGACCCCCCGGATCTCCTCGGCCAGGCGGCCAAAGTCGGCAGAAAGGATTGAGGGAGCAATTCGTATGGGTTTGGGGGATCGGGGCACGGGGCCAGTCAAGCGCCCACGGGCCACCATGTCAATATGTCCTCAGCTTGACGCTGTGGGGTTCCAGATCCGACAATCCATAATAGCGCGTCTGCCTCCGTGGCAACGCAGCGGCAAATGACCGACCAACGATACAGGGTTATCGAGAGGCTGGAAGCAGGGGGGATGGCAGAGGTCTTCCTTGGAGAGGCCACAAGTGTTCAGGGCTTCAAGAAGCGCGTCGCGATCAAGCGCGTCCTGCCCCACCTTGCCTCGCACCAGAACTTCATCGGCATGTTTCTGGACGAGGCGCGTCTCGGCGCAAAGCTCAATCACGCCAACATCGTCAGCGTGTTTGATATAGGCGCAGCCGACAACACCTTCTTCATCGTGATGGAGTTCGTCGACGGGGCGAACCTGAAGAAACTGATGGAATCGTTCCGCTCTCGGGGCGAGCCATTCCCATTGAAGGACGCGGCTTACATCGCGTTCGAAGTGTGCCGGGCATTGAGCTATGCGCACGAGCTTCGCGAGGAACACGGCGGTCCCATGGGCGTCGTTCACCGCGATGTTTCTCCGCCGAACGTTTTGATCAGTCAACGGGGCGAGGTGAAAGTCACCGACTTTGGTCTCGCCAAGGCGGCGACGCAGCTGGAGAAGACCGAGCCGGGCATCGTCAAGGGCAAGTTCAGCTATCTCTCACCCGAGGCGGTATCGGGCGAAGAGGTCGATTCGCGTTCGGATATCTTCTCACTGGGCGTGTGCTTGTGGGAGATGCTTGGAGCGCGCCGGCTGTTTCTGGGAGACACCGACTACGACACCGTCAAGCTGGTTCACAAAGCGGAGATCCCGAGCTTGCTCGGACAGCATCCCGAGGTAGATGCCGCGTTCGAAGAGATTCTGCATCGCGCGCTCGCTAAGGACCCGAGAGAACGCTTCCAAAAGGCACGCGAGTTCGGAGATGCGTTGGTCGGGTACCTATTCTCTCGCCAGATGAAGGTAACCCCGTACGAAATCGCGCATCTGGTGAAAATGACCGTTGAGCAGCGCAAATCGCTTCCGCCACAGCCGGCAATCATCGACAAGATGATCCAGGAAGAGCTCGCGCGCTTCACTTCTCTCAATAGTCCACCCGGAGTCGAGTTCGATCCGGCAAGCGTGATCTTGAGCCCCGACAACGAGGGGTCGCGACCGCTCGATGCTGCGGAGTTCGAGAACCCAAGGGATTGGTTTACCGGAGACACGGAGATCGAGGACGCTGTCCATCATGTGACGAGCGAACCGCCCAAGGGTGCGGCCCTTGGATGGGTCGACATTGGAGTCGAAACCGACACCTCGGCGATGAACGAGCCTACCCTGACGGCTCCGAGCCTACCGACGAGACCGAGCGCCACCGGTTCCAATCCCATCTTGTCGCGTCCTCCCGGTTCCCTGCCCCCGCGCGACACGCGTACTTCCACCAGCGGCGAAAGCCCTGGCTTTCCGCTCGCGCTAACATTGACCGCATTGATTCTCACGTTGGCCCTTGGCCTGATTGGCTACTACCTGCTCCTAGGGGCCTAGGCGCGATCGCGCGTAATCGTGCGCGTCTTGGTCCGCAATCGTCGAAACTCTCCCGGATCGAGACCCCGTCCGCCGAATCGGGCTGCAAGATACGCTTGCGTGATCTCATCGACGTCGTCAGCACTGGAGAAGCCTGACTCCTTTAGCCGCTCTGAATGTTGACGAGGCGTGACATCCGGCGCTCGCGCATAGCCGACGCTTCGAAGGCGTTCTTCGAGCGATAGGTAGAGCTCCAACGCGCGCTGCTGCTCCTCGTCCAGAGACCGCCTGGCACTCTGGGGCCGTCTGCGCCGGACGAGCCACAGCGCAAGCGCAGCGATCAGCACGAGCGGAAACAGCACGAGAAACGCCTTTCGAAGGTTGATCTTGGACGGCGCACCTGGTCCGTCCTGGCGTTTGTTTTGCTCCAGAACGTCTCGCGGAAGGCCGCTCTTGAGGCGAAGTCTGTGATACCAGTCCGCGATTCGCGTAAGTGCGCGGGCTTGGTCTCGTACGCTGTACTCGACGATGTACTCGGCCCAGCGAATACGGAGCGCGTCCATGATTTGACGAAGCTTCAGCATCGTTCCACTTGGCGCGACCACGGCCTGGGAAGGCGTAGGGTCGAACGTCATCCACTCGCCGTCGATGAGGGCCTCGACCCAGCTATGGGCGTTTCCATTTCGCACGGCGTAGTAGCCGCCGTACGGATTGAAGTCGGCGCCGAGAAAGCCCGTCACATTGCGGGCGGGAATCCCGAGCGACCGCAACATGATTGCCATGGCGCTCGAAAAATACTCGCAGTGCCCTGCCTTCGCGTCGAACAGGAACACGTGCAAAGGATCCCGTCCGCGTGTATCGGGCTGCTCGAGGGTGTACTTGAAGGCGGTGTTCGAACCGAGGAAAGTCTCTATTCGTCGGGTGATCACTGCGGGGTCGGTTTCGCCGCCAGCGACTTCCTTCGCGAGCTCCGCGACGCGCTCATAGTCGTCCGGCATGACGAGGTAACGTTTGACCGCTGTTGCGGTGAAACGCTCTGGGTATCGGTCGAGCACAGGGTCGACATACGCCTTGTACGTCACTTGACCCTCCACCTGGTGTCGATAACGGAAGTCCATACCCGGCGCGTAATAGATGGGCCAGTAGCGTTCGCGCCCGGATTGCACTCGGGGAGGCATCGTGAGGGAGATGGTGCCTTCTGGCAGAAACAGCACAGGCTCGTCAATCGGGTCGAGCATGATGCTGTAGGACCAATCCCCGGCTTTTCGTGCTCGAAAGATCGCGTACTCGTCGCCCGAGCGAGGCACTTCCGCGGAGTACGTTCGACTACGCGTCCACCTCCCATCTTGATAGCGGTCAAACGACGTTCCCCGCAGCCGAACCGAGATCGACCGGGGCGCTGGATCGGGCATCTCGCTGGGCTTCAATCGCATGACGACCGTGGGATCGTCCTTGATCGTTCCGAACCCTCCGAGCTCGATGTCATCGCCGAAACCTGCGATCTGTTCCGTTCGAGCGCCAAAGCCCGAGAAGAACCCGAACCCTACCCGAGGAAACATGAAGAAGAAGGTCGCCGTCACGGCAAACAACGGCAACGCCAGCAGCGTCGTACCCGCAAAGAAAGCCGGCGTGGCAAGGCCTGACTTCTCTAGCTCGCCCTCGAGCACACGGTCTTCAGCTCCGTACTGGAGCTCCAGCTCGCGGCGGATGTGAGTCAACGCGAGCATCCAGGGCATGACGATGACGAAGCCAAAAAAGACGAAACCATACTCCAGCGCGGAAGACAGCACCGTTCCAGAAATCAGATGAAGAAATCCGAGGATCGCGATCTGCTGATGGTCAATGGAGGACTTGCGGTGAGCGAGCTTCGAGAGCTGGAGAAACGCTGCGTACTCGACCCCGGCGCCGAGAACTGGTGCACCCGCAAACACTCGTCCGACCTGGATCATCAACACTACGACCGCTGCAACGGTCCAAAACCGCGAGTAGTTCTTGAGCGACAGCAACGGCTGCTCGGCAAACCAGCTCGCGATGAAGGCCGCTCCGAGGATTCCGAGCTGAACTGGGGAGAGCGCTGAGCCCAACGTGAGCGCGCTCAGACCGAGACCAGCAAAGAGATAGGTGACGATTTTGTGGGCCAAGCGAAAGCTCATGCGGCCTGCCCATCGAATCGCTGGCGCACGCTCAATTTCCGCGGATGCACCGGCTCGAGAAGAGCCAGGTAGCGCCAGATGGGATCGGGAGGCGCGCCCCCTGGAACGATCGCGGAGCTAGAGTTGCGCGAGTTGACCTGCACCGAAATGCCCCGCGAAAGGTAGGCCGCCGCAAGGGTCGCCGCCTCGGAGATCGCCTCTTCGAACCGCTCCTTCAAGAGCTCGCCGCGATCGTCCATCGGGTCGAGCGAGTTCTCGACGAAAAGCGTGATCAGCGCCCTCGCGTCCTGCTCGCGTTCTCTGACCACGAGCTCGCCTCGGGCCGCGGTGCGCCTCCAGTGAATGTCCCGGGCGACGTCGCCGTCGCGGTAAACCCGAACACTTCCGGCGAACTCGGCGCCGAGCCCCGTCCGATGCATGGGAACGGCGTCCCCGAGAGCCTGCTCCATGGGCGGCGGAGCCATGCTCCCGAGAAGCCGCGGGTAGACGATGATCTCGTCGGGCGCAAACACCGCATGGCCTTTTTCGATGAGTCCGAACGGGTACCGAGTCATCACGCGGAGAGACTGAAATCGGTACAGCCCGCGTCGTGCGGGTTTGCACCTATAAGTGACCCTCGAAGAGCTCGCCGGACCGACACGCACGAAGCGCGTCGGCGTGCTCTCCAGGCTTTCGATCGAGTCATGCACTTCCACGCCAACACTCGCCAACCGACGCTTGAGGTTCTTGGCTTGAATCTCGACGAGACTCTCGGTCCCCGCGAACATGTGCTTGGGTAGCCTTCTGGAGACCCTTAGCCGCCAAAGCGCAAGGTCGCTCAACACGCCGCTCACCAAGAGCAAACTGAGCAAGAGGCCGAGCACCAGATACAGTAAGTTATTGGCGGTGTTCACGGCGGCGAGGCCGACGCCGATGGTCACGAAGAGGAAGGCCTTGCCCTCTCGCGTCAGCCGAAACTTTCGACTACTCCGCCTCGGCTTCCAAATGCGCATCGCCAGAACCGCCTACAAGGGCACGGGTACGGAGGTCATGAGCTCGCCAATGATCCGTTCGGCATCCTGGCGGGAGGCGGAGGCCGCCCCCGTGCCGCCAACCTTGACCCGGTGTGCCAGCACCGGCGCGGCAAGCTCTTTGACATCATCGGGCAGGACGAAGTTGCGGCCCTCGACCAGGGCAAACGCGCGGACCGCGCGTTCCAGCGCGAGCACGCCTCGTGTGGACACCCCAACATCGAGTAGTGGGCTTCGACGTGTGATGAGCGAGATCTCGTGCAGATAGTCCACTAGGGACGGGTCGATGCGAACCGCGTCGGCGGCCTGTTGGACGTGCCTCAGCTCGGCGGCGGTCATCACGCTCTCGAGCTCCCGAACCGGGTCGACCCCCTTCTTACGGTTGAGCACCTCACGCTCCACCTCGGGGGGCGGATACCCGATACTGAGCCGAATGAGGAATCGATCGAGTTGGGATTCCGGCAGGGGATAGGTCCCGTAGAACTCCTGCGGGTTCTGAGTCGCGACGACGAAGA
>CAJIBX010000090.1_pt1 | contig 29957 bp, 24 predicted proteins | sample 9199471 | NCBI WGS metagenome assembly CAJIBX01 (sample SAMEA7708317, study PRJEB35096) | sediment metagenome | biome: marine neritic benthic zone biome [ENVO:01000025]; feature: sediment [ENVO:00002007]; material: shallow marine sediment [ENVO:03000034] sea grass bed [ENVO_01000059] ...
CAACGGTGCTGACCGCGATGCTTCCCATTGGGGTGCTTGGCTTGCTCGCGCTCCTCGCGTGGAAGGTCCAAGACAAGACTGTGGTGCTCTTCCCATGGGCGGTGGCCGCGCTCGCGGCGTCCTCGTGGCTCTGCACCACCGCCGAGGACGTGCAGCTCGGCCCGGTGCTCGCCGCGCTCGTGCTCACCCTGGGAGAGGTGCTGATTCTCACCGGTGTTGCGCTGCTCTTCTCATCGTTTTCGACGCCGTTCCTGACGGGGGTGTTCACGTTTGGCGTGTGGCTCGTCGGTCGATCCGCGGGCGACATGGTCACCATGCAAACGAGCGTGTTGAACGAAACGATCAAGGCCCTGCTCGGCGCGCTCGCCGAGATCGTGCCCAACTTCAACCTGTTTGTGCCAGGTCGCGAGACCCTGACAGGCCCGACAGATGCGTTCGCCCCGTCGTACGGCTTTCTCACGGGCGAGGCGTTCGGTGGGCCGCTCCAATACGTGGTCTTCTCGATGGGTTACGCGGCTCTCTATTCTGCCGTCGTGCTCGTCGTGGCGGCATTGATCTTCCGAAAAAGAGATTTCCTGTGAACGCGGTCCCGGGTCGATTCGCCTATGGGGTCGCAGCCGTGATCATCACCGCAACGGTTATTCTTGGGGTTCGGGTGATTGGCACGTCACGCGCGGAACGCATCCTGGGCGAGGAAGCGCTCGAGGCGGGCGATACGCGTTTGGCGATCACGCACCTCCGGCGCGCGATTCGGTGGTATGTGCCGTTTACCTCTCATCCGCGGGCAGCTCTCAAGAGCCTACGGTGGATCGCCAAGGATGCGGAGTCGCGCGGCGACACGGACGAGGCTCTTCGGGCGTGGCGTGCGATCCACGCGGGTCTCAGCTCAGCCCGGAGCCTTTGGGTGCCACACAAGGGCGCACGGGACGAAGCCGACGACCACATCGCGGCGCTAATGGCTGAACGGCAGGAGATCCCAGTGAGTGGACTCTCGGCTGTCGAGCAGGCTGCCGTGATGAAGAAGGGCTTTGGCATTCACTGGCTCGGCGCACTCGCGGTCCTGGGTGGGTTTGCCGCTTGGGTGTTTGCATTGGTACGTCTGAGCGGTCAATCGACCCAGGCGGGAATGCCAATGCGCACGTCGACGTTCAGATGGAGAGTGTTTGCGGCGGTCGCTTTAGGCGTTTTCATGCTGGGACTGTGGTTTGGATAGCATTCGGATCGAAGGCGGGCGCTCTCTTCAGGGAGATGTGCCGATCAGCGGCGCCAAGAATGCAGCGCTGCCCATCTTGTGTGCAGCGCTGCTCGCCGAGGGACAGCACACGTTTCGCAATGTCCCGAACCTGAGAGACATCCACACCATGAGTCAGCTGCTTCGGCGGCTCGGAGCCGAAGCCAAATATGACAGCGGCACGGTGCACGTCACGAGCGGCGAGGCCGCGGACCCCGTCGCACCGTACGAGCTGGTCAAGCGGATGCGTGCCTCGGTGCTGGTGCTCGGGCCGTTGGTCGCGCGTTATGGCCGCGCGAGTGTTTCGCTTCCGGGCGGATGTGCGATCGGCGCACGCCCCATCGATCAACATCTGAAGGGCCTCGAAAAGATGGGTGCTCGAATCGACCTCGACCATGGTTACGTACACGCCAACGTGCCCGGGGGTCGCCTTCGTGGTGCGGAGATCGAGCTCAGCTTTCCCACCCACACCGGTACCGAAAACCTCATGAGCGCCGCAGCGCTAGCACGGGGTCGGACCACGATCCTCAACGCTGCCCGGGAGCCCGAAATCGAGGAGCTTGCCCGAGTGCTCAACAAGATGGGGGCACGAGTCGATGGCGCCGGGACATCCACGATCACCATCGAGGGTGTCGATACGCTCCATCCAGTCGACCACGCGATCATCGCCGATCGCATCGAAGCGGGGACCTACATGATCGCTTCGGCGATCACCGGTGGCAACCTCTTCCTCCGCGGCATCACCTTCGAGCCGCTCGCCGCGCTGGTGGCCAAGCTCCGAGAGGCCGGCGTGGCCCTCGAGCGGGAAGCCGACGGGGTTCGAGTCGTGGGCGGCGAGCGCACCCACCCGACCGACGTCATCACCGCGCCGCATCCGGGCTTCCCGACCGATATGCAGGCGCAGTTCATGGTGTTGATGTGCCTCGCGGACGGTTCGAGCCGCATCACCGAGACGGTGTTCGAAAACCGCTTCATGCACGTCTCAGAGCTCAACCGCATGGGCGCGCGCATCGCAGTCGATGGCCGAACGGCCACTGTGACCGGCGTGTCCTCGCTCCAAGGTGCGGAGGTGATGGCGACCGACCTGCGTGCGAGCGCTTCGCTGGTGATCGCCGGGCTCGTCGCTCAAGGCACGACCGAAGTTCGGCGTGTCTATCACCTCGATCGGGGCTATGAGCGGCTCGAGGAAAAGCTCGCGGCGGTGGGTGCGACCATCGAGCGGGTTCCGGGTCATGCTTAGTCGCCCCAACAGCACAGTCGTCGTCGCCGTCCCCAAGGGAAGGGTGCTCAAACAATTGATCCCACGCCTCGAGCGAGCGGGCATCGATAGCGCTGCGCTCACAGCCGACAACCGAAAGCTCATCCGAGAGGACCCGCGCCAGGGGTTGCGTTTCTTGTTGCTCAAGCCAGATGACGTGCCCACCTACGTGGAGTACGGCACCGCCGACCTCGGGGTCGTCGGTCGCGACATATTGCTCGAGCGCAACTACGACCTCTACTCACCCGTGGATCTCGGGGTCGGCCGCTGTCGGCTCATGGTCTGCGGGAAACCGGGCACGTCCCTCGACGAGCTGGACGGCACACCGCTTCGTGTGGCGACCAAGTTCCCCAATATCGCGACCCGACATTTCCTCGCGAAGAGCCGGCCGGTCGAGTTGATCTTCGTGCAAGGCTCTGTAGAGCTTGCACCGCTCACTGGTCTTGCCGACGTGATCATCGACTTGGTCGAGACAGGTGAGACCCTGAAGCAAAACGGGCTCGTACCGCTCGAGCCGATCTGCGACGTCACCTCGGTGCTGGTCGCCAATCGGGTCGGGCTCAAGTTGAAGAGCAAGGTCATCGCACCCTTCATCGAGTCGCTTCGCGCGTCGGCATAAGGCGTGGGTCACAGCGGCTTCCTATAGACTACCTGCACTCCGTGGTAGCCCAGCGCACGGTGGGCTTCGCGAGCGCCTTCGTCGCTTTCCCAGGTCGAGGATTCGACCAATGCACACCCCGCGTCGACGAACGCGGCTTCGATGCTGGCCATCAGTGCTCGCCCCACTCCCCCGCCCCGGTGCGCCGAAACGACGTACCAGTCCTCGATGACGCCCTTCGGGGAAAGGACTCTCCGTTCGTCGTCCTCGACGTGTCCGGTGATGTACCCAACCGGTTTGCCCTCGATTTCTGCAATGAACACCCGAACCATCGCGCGCTGCAAAAGAGCATCGACGTCTTCGCTCAACACGGCGTCGAATTCGCGATAAGCGACCAGCCGCTCCACCTCGGGTGCGAGCACCCGATCGCGGTGCTCCTTGTAGAGCGACCTGTGGAAAGCACGCAGGACGGCGCGGTCCGCGACGCCACCCTCCCGAATCGTCCAAGGTGGTTCCATGGGACAAACGTAGAGGGTGGCGCCTACCGACGCGAGCCGAGTTTGAGCTTCGCTACCCGCCGCGGGGCTTTGGGGGGTCTTTGACGCGGAGGTACGGGCGAAGACGCTGGAATGTCTTGCGACCGATACCACGTACGCGGAGGATTTCCTCCGGTCGCCTGAACGGGCGCCGTTTGCGTTGGGCGATGATGGCCTGGGCTCGCGACGGACCAATGCCGGGGAGTTTGACCAGCTCCGCCTCAGTCGCCTTGTTGAGGTTTACCGTGGGTACTGCACGGGGCCGTGCCGTGGCCGCCTGAGGCTCGCTCGCGTGACCGAAAGCCGCAAGGCACCACAGCCCGACCAGGACCGCGGCTGCAGGTGCGTAGCGCGCCTTCACGCGGCGTTCTCCGCGAGCTGGGAATCGCGGCCTCGGTTCCCCTCGAACGGTTTGGGATCGCGGATCTGGAGTTGCCCGTTGGTGGGTACGGCGTCTAGCAGAACGCTCAGGCTGCCGTCCCTGTTCGGGAAGGCGGCGCCGACCTTTAGCCAAAACGACCGCCCGTCCTTCTCCCGCTCGACGACGGTGTAGACGACCTTGTACTTCTTCTTTGGGGTGTTGTTCATGATTTACGTCTCCTGTGATTGGGTTTGAGATGAGCGATGTACAAAGCACTTCGTGTGCCAGCTCCCGGACGACAGATTTCGGATACTTGCGAGCGCGAATTGGCGGATCTGGCGGCGGAGACCTGGCGACCGCCATCCCTTGACGCCTCCGGCCGATGATCGGTTGTTGGGCTGGTCGGTTCCTGTCACTATCCCGCGACTCGGAGGATGACCCACTCGATGAAGACTTCACTTTCGACTGACACACTCAACAGCACCACCGCCGAAATCGTCGCGGTCGCCGTCTCGTCCAAGAAATCCACCCAAAAGAAGAGATACACCGCACTCGCGCGTTCGCTTGGCGGGGCGCCCATCGCCCAATTGGCAGCCGACGAAGGCTTCGAGGGCAAAAAGGGCCAAACGCTCAAGGTCGCTGCGCGCGGTCGCATGAAAGCACGATGGGTCTTGCTGGTCGGCATCGGCGATTCGGATGACGCGGTCGTGACGAGTCGCCTCGCGGCTCAGGGGAGCGCTCGAGCGGTCAAACAGCAAAAGACACTCGCCGTAGAGTTGCCCGAGGTCTCCGCCGACACCGTACGCGCTGCGGCCGAGGGGTTGTTGATCGGCTCGTACAGGTACCTCTCCTACAAGACCAAAGACAAAGACAAGGCCCAGCTTCGGTCTGCTTCGTTGTTGATCGGGTCCGCATCGAACAAGGGGCTCACCGCCGCGATGCGTGCAGGCCGCGCGATCGGCGAGAGCATCAATCTGGCCCGCGATCTCGTGAATGGGCCGCCAAACGACATCACGCCGCTCAGCCTTGCCCGCATCGCGAGCACCGAGGCCAAGAAGCTCGGCTTGACGGTTCGCGTCTGGGACAAAAAGCGCATCGAGAAAGAAGGCATGAATCTGTTCTTGGCCGTCAACAAAGGGAGCGCGATCGAGCCGCGGATGGTCCACATCACCTACAAGCCCACCACCCCAAAGAAGAAGGTCGTCTTCGTTGGCAAGGGCCTCACCTTCGATGCCGGAGGCCTATGCCTCAAACCCGCCAAGAGCATGATCGACATGAAGTGCGACATGTCCGGGGCCGCGACAACGCTGGGCATCGTTCTCGCCGCTGCCCGCTTGAAGCTGCCGATCGAGGTCCATGCCATCATCGGGTCGACTGAAAACATGACCGGCGCAAAGGCGTACCGCCCGGGCGACGTCTACACTTCGCACGAAGGCAAGACGGTCGAGATCATCAACACAGACGCCGAAGGAAGGCTCGTGCTTGCCGATTGCCTGTCCTGGGCGACGCGACTCAAGCCCGACTACCTCGTCGATCACGCGACGCTCACGGGCGCCTGCATGGTGGCGCTCGGCCCGTACTCGGCCGGGCTCTATACGGACAACGACAAGTTCGCCGACGCGTATCTCGCCGCTGGCCAAGCCGAAGAGGAGTCGTTTTGGCGCATGCCCCTCAACCGCGAGCTGCGCAAGAGCCTCAAGAGCTCCGTCGCCGACATAAAGCACATCGGCGGTCCGTATGGCGGCTCGATCACCGCAGCGCTATTCCTGAAGGAGTTCGTCGGCAAATCCAATTGGATGCACCTCGACATCGCAGGGCCCGCGTTCCTCGACAGTCCGCATGGCCGCCATCCCAAGGGCGGGACAGGCTTCGGCGTCGCCACCGGCGTGCGGTTCCTCGAGGGTCTCAGCAAGAGCCGCTAGTCGGCTGGGCTGCGCTAAAGCCGGTACGGGAACTTCACGTTGAAGGTCGACTGCTTGAACTTCGGGACGCGGGCGCGCTTGACGGCCTTGCCGATGCACGAGCCAACCGGCGTCCCCTTGAACGGGCCAGACACCACCCTGGCGCTCTTTACGCGTCCGGTGGTGCCGGCGAATGTGACGCTCACCGTTGCGGTGCCGGACTTGTCCTTCTTGCACGACCTCACCGCGCCACTCACCCCGCTCAGGGCTCGTTTCACATCGGTGCGGCCAGGGGCGTTGGGAAGGCCGCTGGTGTTGCGTGAAGACGAACTCGTCGATGTGCTCTTCGACGAAGATGACGACTTCGAGCCTCCGACGACCTGGTCCATCAAGTCTTCCAGGCTGCCCGATTTCGAGGAAGTCTTCGGTTTGCTCGTGGTCTTTGGAGTCGACCTCGTGCGACTCGACGTTCGCTTTCTCGGTGACCGTTTCTTGGGTGCAGGCTTGGCCACCGTGGGTGCGGGTGGCGGCTCCGCGGCGGGTTCTTCGGGAGGCGGCTCGGCAGCGGCGGGCTCCTCGGGTGCCGGCGCAACGATCGCGGGCACTGGGTCGGGCCCTGGCTTCGGGCTCTGCTCGACCCGAACCTGGGCGGGCGCATCGCTCGGCGCGCCGACGACGACCTTTTGTGTTGGCTTCTTGATGACGACGACGAGTGCCGCCGCCATGCCGGCGATCAACAACAGCGCAGCGACGAGGCCGATGATCATCCAGCGTTGTCGCTTGTAGCTGTCATCAAAAGCGGGTGCGAGTATCGATCCGCCGAGCGACGGACTTCGGAAGCTGCTCCGGACTTGGGAGAGCAAGTCGGTCGGCTGCGCGATAGGCGCCGGTCGTGAGCTTGGCGCGTTGGAGGCTTGCGCGAGCGCGCGGATATCGATGAGTCCCGAGCCCTCGCCAGCGGGAAGTGGAGCGCTCTTCTGTGAAGCGGCTGGTTGAGAGGCGCTCGCCAGGCCGGCAAGTGACGAAGCGGCCGGCGAAGAAGCTGACGTGGACGTGGATGCGGGGCTGGTCGAGGGCGAGCCCCCGTCGGTGGCAAGCTGCTGCAGATTGCCGAGCGAGAACAAGACGGAGTTCTCGTTTCGTTGGCCGGTCATGCGTTGCGGCGAGGCCTGAGCAGGGGCCGGCTCCGATTCCCCAGCGGCGGCGGCGAAGATATCTACGCCTCCTCCTCCGCCAGCGGCCGCGGCGGCGGGCGTCGAGGCCACGATCTCGCCGGACGAGTCGGAGAGTGCCCCGTTGGTTTCTGAAGCGCGGAGCCGTTCGTCGGCGAGGTCGAGCTCGGCCGTAGGATCGTCACGGTGTGGGCCGTCGGGACCGACGAAGGTGGCGAGCTCTGGGATCGAACCCGCGGTCTTCCAATCACCGAACCCTTCGCGCCAAACGTAGTTCTCGCGGCTCACCTGGCCCTTGGTGAAGAGCTCACCGAGCTCCACCGGTGTCAGCGGGCCCCGCTGCTCGCCGTCGATGACCACGTACCACACCGATTCGGCGCCGTAGTCGTAGACCTGCGTCGCGTCGTCTTCGTCGTTGAACTCGTCACCACGGACTTCCAAGACGTGCGAACACTTCTTGCACCGAATCTTGAAGACCTTGCCGGCAACCTTCTCGTCAGCGATCGAGTACTTGGCTGCGCAATTGTCGCATATGATTTTCATCACACTGCCTTTAACTTCGCGGGACGCCCCTCAAGTCCCCGGTGGGCAGGAATCCCCCCTTTTTACGACTGCCAGGATAGCGGTCGGGGCATACGTCGAGCAAGAAGTCCACTCAAGACCCTCCAGTGAGATTGGACCCCCTGGGGCCATAACCCTTGGGTGGAGACGGAAAAAAGGGCCTAGTTGACGGTGACCAGCCTCGATCCGTCTTTTCCGCAGAATGTGTGCAATGTGGCATGACGGTCCCCGCAGTGCGGGCAAATCTTCCCGACCGGCGGGGTCAGGGGCCCGGCCGTGGCCACGTGGAAGCCGACTGGGACGAGCTCATCGGCGTCGTCGGGGCAGAAGTTGGCGCCCGGCGGAAAGCCTCGACGGCACGTGGGGCAGATCGCTCCCGGCGGGAGCGCGCTCGAGGGCGGGCCGTCGATCAACTCCGCCCCATCGATAACGCAAAATACATTTCTCGGCGCGTACTCGTGAAGGCAGACGGGACAGCTCCGCACTTCGGGTAGGTCATCTGCATCCGCTCCACCAAGCTCGAGGGTCACGTCCGCGTTCTTCGCTCGTCGTCGCCTGGCCGCGCTGACGAACGCAAGCGTCGTGGCGATGGCGACGAGCACGATGATGGGAAACACCACGACGAGCGGTTCCATCCGTTAATGGTAGATCGGGGCGGCTCCGAATGGCACGCGTTTGGTGATTGGGGTTGAGGAGGGACGGGGGCGTGGTATGCGCCAAAGACGGTTTTGTCATGCGATCAAGCGCCCTTACCGCCGCCCTTCTCGTTGGCCTGTCAGCCGGTGGGTGCAACCGTGGACAAGGGGCGAAGACCGTTCCGGTTGCCCCAGACGTCCCGGCCGGCTCGACCGTCCCGGTCGGCTGCGACCACGATGTCAAGGCACAGGTGGACCTCAAACATGTCTGGCCTTACTCGGCTGGTGCGGACGAGGTGCGCTGGGGGGACCGTCGTGAAACGGTGGGCCTGCAGGTCAAGCCTCACCAAGCGTCGATTCGCAGGGATTCGGCACGATGGAACATCGGAGCGCGGATCGACGTGCGAGACACCTTGCTGAGGGTTCAGAAGCCGCGGCGGCTGACCGTTAAGCAAGATGTCGCAGTGACCGTGCTGTCGCGCACGGGTCGATCGAGCGCCCAGACTGCCGAGATCACCCAGGTCGCCGCCGGTCAGGTGGTCGATTATCTCGCCTACGATGCCAACGGGACTTGTTTCATGCGAGTTGGCGAGGTGATCGTTTCCGCAACGTGTACGCCGACCGCGGTCTTCGAGGGCTTGACCGATGACGATCTCAGCGCATGTGTCGAATCCTGGTGGCTCAAGGTGAAGAAGGGAAGACATAAAGGTTGGATTCAGTTCGACAGCTCGCTCATGCGACTGGTGAAAGCAGACGAGCCATGAGTGCGTCGCTTCCACCACGGGTCGAAGGCACGGTGACGCTCCCGGACGGTCGCCTGCTCGGGTATGCGGAGTTCGGTGTCCCGAGCGGTCGGCCGATGCTCTGGTTTCACGGCACGCCGGGCGCAAAGGAACAGATTCACCCGGAGACGCGCGAGCTCGCGCGAGCACACGAGATTCGGCTCGTTGCGGTCGAGCGCCCGGGCATTGGCGAGTCGACTGCCCATTTATACGGAGCGGTGATCGAGTTTGCCCGCGACATCGAGGTCTTGGCGGACGCCCTCGGCATCGACCGGTTTTCCGCGGTCGGCCTCTCGGGCGGCGGACCGTACGTGTTGGCGTGCGCGCACGAGCTGCCGGAGCGCATCACGGCGGGGGCCGTCCTCGGGGGTGCCGCGCCCAGCGTCGGACCGGATGCGCCGCCGGGCGGGGCCGTCTCGCTCACGCCGTACGCTTCGCCGTTCTTGGCGATGGCACGACGACCGCTCGGTTTTGCGATGGGTTGCGCCGTGCAGGCGCTCGCGCCCGCGTCGGAGCAGGCGATGGACCTCTACATGCTGACGATGCCGCCCGGCGACCGTCGTATCTTTTCCGACCCCGAAACCCGTCGCATTTTTCAACAGGACTTGATCACCGGCAGCCGTCGTGGCGGCATGGAATCGATGTTTGCCGATCTCGTGCTGTTTGGCCGGGACTGGGGCTTTTCGCTGAGGGACATCCGCGTCCCGGTGTTCTTCTGGCATGGCGATGCCGACAACTTGGTCCCGCTTTCACACGGCGAGCACATGGCGTCGCTCGTACCGAAGGCCGAGTTGCGCGTTCGCCCCGAGGAAGGGCACCTCGGCGGTCTTGGTGCGTCGCGGGAGATCTTCGAAGCGATCGCACAATGTGAGGGCGCGTGAGTCAGTCCGGCAAGGGTGGCGGCGATGACGATCGCGATGCCTTTGCGCGCGAGTTCGCCGACGTAAAGCCGCTCGAGGGCAAGTCGCACAAGCGGGTCGGGCCGCCTACGTCGGACGCAGCGCGACCCCAGGTGCAAGCGCGCGAGGTTTCGCTCTCGGTCAAGTACGAGCGCGACGGGACCGTTACCGGAAGACGAAAAGGCACCCACCAGAGCATCCTCGACGCACTGGCCAGCACCGAGGTGGAGGTCGAAGCATCCTGTGATTTGCACGGGTTGACAGGCGCCGAGGCAGCGCGCGAAGCGGTGCGGTTCGTGCGGGCATCGCATGGCGAGGGAAAGCGATGGTTGCTCGTGATCTTCGGGAAGGGCCTGCACAGTCCTGGAGGGCAAGGCACCCTGGGCGATCACGTCGCGCGGGCGCTCTCACGCGGGGCCGGCGCTCACTTCGTGCTCGCTTTTCGTTCGGCCCCGCAACGCCACGGCGGCGACGGCGCGTTCACCGTGCGCCTCGCCGACCGAGTCTAGATAAGGGCGCTCAGCCCGCCGCTTTGAGCTTTTCGACCGCGGCAGTCAGCTCGGGGACGACGTTGAACAAGTCGGCGACCAAGAAGTAGTCAGCCACCTGTGCGATGGGCGCTTCTTTGTCTTTGTTGATCGCGACGATGGTCTTGCTGCCCTTCATGCCGGCAAGGTGCTGAATCGCCCCGGAGATGCCGATGGCGACGTAGAGCTTGGGCGCGACGACCTTGCCGGTCTGTCCGACCTGCAAGTCGGGTGACACGTAGCCCGCATCGCAGGCGGCGCGGGAGGCACCCATGGCGGCGCCGAGCGAATCGACCAACGGTTCGATGACTTTTTCGAAGTTCTCGGCGCTCTTTAGGGCACGGCCCCCGGAGACGACGATGTCGGCTTCGGTGAGCTCGGGGCGCTCGCTCTTCACGACATCGAGGCTGACGAACTCGACCTTGTCGGCCGCCGGATCCGCTGTGACCGATACCTCTTCGACCGGGCTTGCGCCGCCGCTCTCTTCCGCGGCGGCAAAGGCGGCCTGGCGGCAGGTGACGACGTGCTTGTCGGTGGTGATCTCCAGCGTCCCGAACACATTGCCCGCATACATCGGTCGCGTATACACGGGCTTGCCACCCTCGACGGTGATCTTGGTGATGTCAGGAGCGACGCCGGCGCCGAGCTTGGCGGCGACGCGCGGCAAGAGGTCTTTCCCGTACGGTGTGGCGCAGGCCACGACGGCGCCGTGGCTCTTGCCAACGTCGGCAACCGTGGGCGCGTACTTCTCGCCGACGTAGCCACCCGCGATCTCGGCGTTGAGCACCTTGCGAGCGCCATACTTCGCGAGCTCGCCCGCGGCGGCCGCCGACCCTTCGCCGATCGCCAGGATGTCGAATGAACCACCGGTGCCCTCGGCGATTTGCTTGGCGGCGGTGACGGCTGAAAGCGTCGTTTTGCGCGCTTTCCCCTCGAGCAATTCTGCAACCACAAGAACGTCGGTCATGGTCTTCCTCTCCTAAATGAGCTTCGCTTCGTTGTGCAGCTTGTCGACCAGCTCTTCGACCGACTCGACAAAGGTGGTGCTACCCGAACGCGCCGGTGGCAGCTCAAACTTGGTGTAGTTCACGGACTTCTTCGCCTCGACGCCGAGGTCGCCCAGCGAAACCTCTTCAATGGGCTTCTTTTTGGCCTGCATGATGCCCTTGAGTGACGCGTACCTGCCGCCCTCGGACTCGGGATATTTGAAATCGGCGGGCGTGACGCCGTTCTTCACGGATTCCGGTTGCAGAATGCGGTCCGAGGTAGTGACCACCGCTGGGCCGGTCACCTTGACCGTGGCCGCTCCGGTGTCGAGCTCGCGAACGATGGTGAGCGTCTTGCCGTCATCAGCGGTCTCAATCTTCATGGCGTAGTTGGCGAGGGGCCAGCCAGCGAGCTCCGCGAGCGCCGTCCCGGCCACGTTGGAATCGCCATCCGCCGCTTGCTTGCCCATGACGACGAGATCGGGCTGTTCTTTGTCGACCAACGCTTTGAGCACTTGCGCGACCATGCTCGAATCGAGCTGTGCGTCCTCGGCTTCGACCAGGATGCCGCGCTCGGCACCCATCGCAAGCCCCTGGCGAATGGTTTGGGTCGCGTCTTTCGGACCTATCGACACCAGCACCACCTCGCCGGTGCGTGCCTTTTCGGCGCCGTTCTCGGTGAGCCGCAACGCGGCCTCGAGACTCCATTCATCGAACGGGTTCATCTTCCATTCGAGGCCTTCGGAGGTGACCTGTGAGCCATCACCGCTGACCTTGACTTTGTTCGCGTTGTCCGGATCGGCGACGCGCTTGACGGGAACGAGAATCTTCACGCATTCCTCCCAACTGAAGGGCGATTCATTGTGCGGAAGTCGCCCAAAATCGCCTGCGATCTAGGGGCGTTTCCGTACTCTGTCAAGCAGCCGGGAAGCGGCGACTAAACCGTTCCGCAAGCGCCGTGATCGTGAGGCTCGGGTTTACACCGACGTTGGCGGGGACCGCCGCCGCGTCGGTCACGTACAGTCCCGGGTAACCAAACACTTGATGGTCCACATCGACCACGGCGTCAGCCGGGCCCTTGCCGATGGGACAGCCTCCGAGGATGTGGGCCGTGGTGGACATGTTTCCTACGCTCTCGAGAAGGAGATTCTGCGGCGTGCCCCCAGTGTGCGCCGCAAATTCACGGGCGGCCGTGTTAGCCAACGGCAGATACGACGGGATCGACTTACCGCGCGGCACGTCGGACCTCAGCCGTTTGCGCCATGACCAGATCGGTCGAGCAAAACGAAACGCCACCTGATTGTCGATCTGCTGCATGACGGTAAGCACGGTGGTGCGTCGGTGCCAGTTGCGCGCAAAGAGCGACCGCGTGCTGCGGATCGGGTGAAGAACGCAGTGCAAGAGCACGCGCATCGCACGCGCGAGCGGCTTGGCTCCGTCGACGAGCGGGCCCTGGTAGACCCGCATGAAGCCATAGCCCTTGGGGACTCGGTTCTGGGTGATGTGCGTATGGTCGCCCACGTAGAAGTGCGACGAGATCGCCGTGCCTTGCGACAGGTCTTCCTTTGCGTCGGGGGCGAGCACGCTGACCAGAGCTTCGCTGTTGGTGCGCACCACCTTGCCGAGCGCGGGTGAGATGTCGGGGAGCGTTCCGTGCTGATCGCGACAGCGAAAGAGCAGATCGAGCGTGCCGATGACCCCCGCGGCGAGGATGACCTTGTGCGCGCGAAGTGGCGCCCTCTTCTCGCGTCGGTTGAATGGGTTTTCGGTGAGCACTTCGTACCCACCGTTGGCTCGCGGCCGGATACAAGTCGCCTTGTGTTCAGGGAGGATCTTCGCACCGTGGAGCTCGGCAAGATGGAGGTAGTTCTTGTCCAAGCTGTTCTTTGCGTCGTGCGGACAGCCGGTCAGACACGCGCCGCACCGAATGCAGCCCGTTCGCGCCGGCCCCTTGCCATCGAAAAACGGATCGGGCTGTTCGACGCCGGGACGACCGAAGTAGATGCCTTGCGGTACGGGTCCGAACGTATCGCCCGCGTCCATCGCTTCGGCGGTGGCCTCGAGCCAAGTGTCCATCTTGCCGTGATCGGGATTGACCGTGCGACCGAGCATCTTCGCGGCCGTCTCATAGTGCGGCTTGAGCTCGCTCTTCCAATCGATGCCGAGGCCGGCCCATGCCGGGTCTCTGAAAAACGCGTCCTTTGGCTCGAGCAAGACCGCCGCATAGACCAGGCTCCCGCCGCCTACGCCCACGCCGCCGATGATGCCGACATGACGAAAGATGTGTTGCACGAAGAAGCCCCGAAGACCGATCCCTGGTTCCCAAAACAGTCGCCGGAGCGAGCCGTTGGCGGCGGCCATATCCCCGTCGGTCACGCGTCTGCCTTGTTCGAGCACGCCGACGCGATAGCCCTTTTCCGCTAGGCGAAGCGCAGGGACGCTCCCGCCAAAGCCACTTCCGATGATCAGAATGTCGAAGTCGACCTCGCTCATCGACGCTCCCCTAGGGCCGCGGTCACGAAGCGGACAATCGCCTCGAGCTCCGCATGCGCCGGCACCGATTCGGGCAGGTCCGCGATCGCGCTGCGATCATCGACGAGGGCGACAATGGGCTTGCCGTATCGCACGGCAAGCTGCACTTCACTCGCGGTTCCCGCAGCGCCCGGCAAGGCGACGATCACATCCGAGGTGAGCACATTGATGTGATTGCGCGACGCGAGCTCCGAGCCTCGTTCGCCGCTCAGCGGGAGGTGTGTATAGATCGGAAGCTCGACCCACGGGTTGGGGTAGTCGGGCCACGTTTCACCACCTTCGCCGGGGAGGACTCCGATGACCAGACCCGCGCGATCCGTCACTTCGCTGAACGCCTCGCTCACCGATCCCATCACGCCGGCGCCTCCGCCCGTCAATAGATGGACACCGATCTCGGCGAGCCAGCGTCCCAGTGGGCGAGCCTTTTCCGCATGGGGCTCGCGGCTCGAGCCCATCACGCCGACGATTGGCAGCCGCTTGACCGACATCGCCGCGATCCTCGCACAATATCGGTTGACAAGCCGCCCGAAGTCGCGCTCCTGTACCGGGTCGTGCTTCGTGATCTTCCCCTACGCGCTGCGGCCGCCGCGGTCTGGACCTGGGTGCTGGTTTCGCCCCTGAACGCCGGTGCCGATCCGGCGGGAGTCACCTTCACCGACGTCACCGCGGCCGCGGGGATCGACCACGTTCAGCATTCTTTCACGGGGACCCCATCGGAGGAGGACGCGCCGCTGTTCGAGCTTCGATTCATGTCTGGGGCCGCAGCGGTCGCCGACGTCGATAACGACGGCTGGTCGGATCTTTTCGTCACCCGCCTCGATGCGCCGGACATCCTCTATCGGAATCTCCGAGACGGCACCTTCGAAGACATCAGCGCCGACGCGGGCTTTACCGAAACGCTCTCGACCAACGGCGCCGTATTCGCTGACGTGGACAACGATGGCGATCGAGACCTGTATCTGGCGTCATTGCTCGAAAACCGCTGTTACCTCTACATCAACGATGGAAACGGGGTATTCACGGAGGAAGCCCTCGACCGTGGTGCGGCGATCGACACCGGGCTCGCGCACATCCAGTACAGCGCCTCGGCTGGGGACTACGACAACGACGGCTGGGTCGACCTGCACACGAACGAGTGGGCAACGATCTCGTCGCCCTCTCACTCACGCCTCCTGCGAAACACCGGTGGAACGTTTGAGGATGAGACGATCGCCGCCCTGGTCGACATCACCGAAGTTCGCGCATTTGCCTCCCGCTTCGTCGATTTCGATGACGACGGTTGGGCGGACCTCGCCGTGGCGGGCGACTTCGATACCAGTCGGCTGTTCTGGAACAACACCGACGGAACGTTCGCCGACGGCACGACCGAAGCAGGCGTGGCCACCGATGAGAACGGCATGGGCTCGGCCGTGGGCGACTACGACAACGACGGCGACCTCGACTGGTTCGTGACCTCGATCTTCGACGTGGACGAAACATGCGAAGTCGAGAACTGCATGTGGGGCTACACCGGAAACCGGCTCTACGAGAATGAGGGCGGGCGGGCCTTCACGGACGCCACCGACGAAAAGGGCGTCCGCGATGGTGGCTGGGGGTGGGGCGCTGCCTTCTGGGACTATGACAACGACGGCGACCTCGACTTGGTGATGACCAACGGGCAGGAGTTCCTGGGGGCCACGGTCGACGACGGTTTCAATCACGACGCGCTCCGATTGTGGCGAAACGAGGGTCCGGGCACGATGACGGAAGTAGCAGCGTCGGTCGGTCTCACCGATGCGCGTCCGGGCAAGGGGTTGCTGACGTTCGACTACGACAACGATGGCGATCTCGATCTGTTCGTCGTCAATAACGGGGACAGCCCAGTGCTGTACAGAAACGATGGCGGCAACGACCGCAACTTTCTTCGAGTGCGCCTCGTCGGTACCGAGTCGGCGGAGGATGCGTTCGGCGCTCGGGTGTACGTTACTGCGATCGCGGGTGGCACCACGCAGATGCGCGAGATCTCGGGCGGCAGCCACTATCTCGGGCAGAGCGAGAGCATCGCGCACTTCGGACTCGGCGATCACGATGGTGTCCTGGACACGGTGCGCGTGGTCTGGCCCGCTTCGGGAATCGAGCAGGAGCTGCACGATGTGACGGCCAATCAAGTGCTCAACATCACCGAATCGCGGGCCGATCCCGCTCCGGACCTCGACGGCGGAGCCGACTCCGACGCGGGGCCAGATTCGGACTCGGATGCGGACACTGAATCGGTTTCTGTCGCCGCCGGCTCTGGATGCAGCGTCTCGCCGACCCTATGTTCTCCTTCGTGGTTGGCCGTCGCAGCATTCGCATTTTTTGCGTGTCTTGTGCGGGCTCGGCGGTTCAGCCGACAGTAGAAATTCGCACTACCACCACGAGCGCGCTGATGTATAGTCCGCGCCCGTAAGCTCATGAGCACCCAAAGCAAACATCTCACCGTCGTCGGCGGTTATCCGTCGGGGGCTGCATCGACGCTACGGGAAGATCGATGGTGGGTCGCGCCGGCGATCACGCTTGCGGTCTTCACTTCGTTCATCGTTTACACCACCTGGGCGGCTTTCCAGGGGGAGCACTACTACGCCAATCCGTACCTCAGCCCGTTCTATTCGCCGCTCTTGTTCACCGAGACCTCCGCCGTGGGGGCCGGTCCGCTTTCGCACGCGTGGTTTGGGGCGTGGCCCTCGTGGTGGCCGAGCTTCATTCCAGCATCTCCGGCGCTGTTGATCCTCATCTTCCCCGGCGGGTTTCGGTTCACCTGCTACTACTATCGCAAGGCGTACTACCGCGCGTTCACCGCCTCGCCTCCCGGCTGCGCGGTGAACCCCGCTTGGAATCGCACCTATCGCGGCGAAACGATGTGGCTCGTCTTTCAGAATCTTCACCGCTACTTCCTCTACTTCGCGATCGCCTACATCTTCATCCTCTATTACGACGGGTTCGTCGCGTTCTGGCGCGACGGCGAGCTCGGGGTCGGCGTGGGTACCATCGTGCTCCTCGTCAACGCGACGTTGCTAGGCGCGTACACCCTCGGCTGTCACGCGTGGCGACATCTCGTCGGGGGAGGCGTGGATTGCATGTCGTGCGGCAAGAACACCGTCCGCTACAAAGCGTGGAAGCGCGTGAGCTGGCTCAATGCACGCCACGCGCTGTTCGCATGGGTCAGCCTGTTTTGGGTGGCCTTCACCGATATCTACGTTCGGCTCGTGTCGATGGGCATCTGGACTGACTACAACACCTGGGACCTTCTGTAATGGACGTCGGAGAAATACAGACCATCGAGCATGACGTCCTCGTGATCGGCGCAGGCGGCGCGGGCTTGCGCGCCGCCATCGAGTGCAGTGCCCAGGGCCTGAGCACCGGCGTCATCTCGAAGAGCCTCCTCGGTAAGGCTCACACCGTCATGGCCGAGGGCGGAATGGCCGCCGCGCTCGGCAACTCGGACAGCCGCGACAACTGGAAGATCCATTTCCGCGACACCATGCGGGGCGGCAAGTTCCTCAATCAATGGCGCATGGCCGAGCTTCACGCGAAGGACGCGCCCGACCGCGTTCGAGAGCTCGAAGACTGGGGCGCGGTGTTCGACCGCACCAAAGAGGGCTTGATCAGTCAGCGCAACTTCGGTGGACATCGGTATGCGCGTCTCGCGCACGTCGGCGACCGCACCGGACTCGAGCTCATCCGCACGCTGCAAGACCACGGCGTGCATCAAGGCATCGACTTCCACATGGAGTGCACGGCGATTCGCCTTCTCAAAGAAGGCGGGCGCATCGCAGGGGTCGCGGCGTATTGGCGAGAAACGGGCCGCTTCGTGTTGTTCCGCACCAAGGCGGTCATCATGGCCACGGGCGGCGGTGGCAAGGCCTGGCGCATCACCAGCAACTCTTGGGAATACACCGGCGATGGCTTTGCACTGGCCTATGACGCCGGCGCCGAGCTGATGGACATCGAGTTCACCCAGTTCCACCCGACGGGGATGGTGTGGCCGCCCTCGGTTCGAGGGACGCTCGTCACCGAGGGTGTGCGTGGCGACGGTGGCATCTTGAAGAACAGTGAGGGCGAGCGCTTCATGTTCCGGTACATCCCGGAGCGCTTTGCACCGGAGACCGCCGACACCATCGAAGAAGCCGATCGCTGGCCGGAAGACAAGAACGCGCGCCGACCGCCCGAGCTGCTCACCCGTGACGTGGTGGCGCGGGCGATTCGAGCCGAGGTCGAAGCAGGGCGCGGTTCACCGCATGGCGGTGCGTTCTTGGATATCGCATCACGGCGCCCGGCCGAGTACATCCAGCGCAAGCTCCCCTCGATGTACCACCAGTTCAAGGAGCTTGCCGAAGTCGACATCACCAAGACGCCCATGGAGGTTGGCCCGACGCTGCACTACTTCATGGGGGGCATTCGGGTCGACTCCGACAGCCAAATGACCAACGTCCCCGGCCTCTTTGCCTGTGGCGAGTGTGGCGCGGGGTTGCATGGCGCCAACCGTCTCGGTGGGAACTCGCTTTCGGACTTGATCGTGTTCGGCAAGCTCGCGGGCGAGGGTGCGGCAAAATACGTTTCGGGGCTTTCCGCGACGCCTCGTGCCGACGACTCGCAGGTCAAGGCCGCGTTTCGCTCGGCCACAGATATTCTGAATCGCGAGTCGGGGGAAAACCCGTACTTACTTCACGATGAGCTGGCCGATCTCATGCAGGCCAAGGTCGGCATCATCCGTGACGGAAGAGAGCTCGAGGAGGGTATCGAGGCCCTCCAAACGCTCAAAGCTCGGGCGAAGAACGTGAAGGCCCACGGCGCGAGTCAGTACAACCCGGGCTGGCATGAGGCATTGGCGCTTCACTCACTGCTGATCACCAGTGAGGCGGTCGCCCGCGCCGGTCACATGCGGCAGGAAAGTCGCGGCGCACACACCCGCCTCGACTTCGAAGGCGAGCGCGAAGAGTGGGGCCAATACAACATCGTCGTTCGCAAAGGCGAAGGCGGCGATATGCAAGTCGAGAAGATGAAGCGTCCTGAGCCACCCCAAGCGCTCGCAGCGGTCGCTTACGCGAGTCTCGAGGAGCTCGAAGGGGGTTCAAGCCAATGACGGAACGCACCTTTCGCATCTGGCGCGGCGACGAAAACGGCGGCGAATTCAAGACCTACCGCCAAACCGTCGATGAGGGCATGGTCGTGCTCGATGTGATTCATCGCATCCAGGCCGAGCAAGCGAACGACCTCGCCGTCCGCTGGAACTGCAAAGCGGGCAAGTGCGGTTCCTGCAGCGTCGAAATCAACGGCATGCCGCGCCTCTCGTGCATGACCCGGATGAACATCTTCGGCCCGGACGAGACGATCACCGTCCAGCCCCTCAAAGCCTTTCCGGTCATCAAGGATCTCGTCCCCGACGTTTCTTGGAACTACGAGCAAAACAAGCGCATTCGCCCGCTAAAGCCCAAGGCGCGCGACGCCGACGGCGAGCACCGCATGTACCAAGAAGACGTCGACCGCGTGCAGGAATTCCGCAAGTGCATCGAGTGCTTTCTGTGCCAAGACGTCTGTCACGTCATTCGCGATAGGCACCGTAAGGATGCGTTCGTCGGCCCACGCTTCATGATTCGCCTCGCGAGCTTGGAAATGAATCCGCTCGACGAAGACGACCGCATTCCAGAAATAAAGAATGAGTACGGCTCCGGCATGTGCAACATCACGCGTTGCTGTACCGAGGTCTGTCCCGAGCACATCGGCATTACGGATAACGGCATCATTCCGCTCAAGGAACGCGTCGTCGATCGCTACTACGATCCCATCGCGATGTTGTTGCGCAAGGTGCGCGGTAAGAAGGTCCGCGCCTAGTACGATCCAACCCGCCCACCCGAGCGCGGCGCCGCCGAATAGCGAGTCACTCTGGCGACATCCGGACTCGGGGCCATTTTTCTCTTGCGCGGCATAGCCCATATGTGCTTATTTCTGCCTAAGCCTTAGGGGGGTGATCTCCCGGGCTGCGTAGGTAGTCTACGATGCTTGTTTGGTCCGCCCCATGCACCTGGTAGCGTTCGAAGACTTCGAGCTGGATGAGGCCTGCTTCGAGCTCCGGCAGTCAGGCATCCGGCTCAAGCTTGAGCCAAAGACGTTCGATGTGCTGCGCTACCTGGTGCGCAATCGCGACCGCGTCGTCACCAAGCGAGAGCTCCTCGACACCTTGTGGCCAGACCAATGCGTGACGGAAGCGGTGCTTCACACCCATGTCGCGCTCGCACGGCGCGTTCTGCGGGACGACCGGCGCGGACGCCTGATCGAGACCCTCCACGGCCGCGGCTATCGGTTCGTCGGCGACGTGCGCTCGGCCAGCTGACCTATTCCGTCCCTCAGAAAACCTTAAGAAATCCCTGAGAGAATCCTGAGGGAATCCTAAGGACCTCACCCTTGAGGCCGAGGCATGATGGCGCCGGTCTAACCTAAAAGGCTTCGGCCTCCCAAAGGAGTCAAACATGCGTCTGCCCCGCCTTTCGCTCGCCCTTTTCCTGCTCGGTCTTCTCCTCGTACCGCCTTCTTCTTCGCGCGCCCAGCTCGTGGTCAGCGACAACTTCGCTGCGTTCGGGCTTTTCATTTACGGGATCGATGCGACGACCGGCGCGTGGATCGGTGGCGCCGACCTCGATCCAACGACCGCTCTCGCCGGTGGTGTTGAGTATGGGCCGGATGGTCGGATGTACATCGCTGCTGGTTTCACCGACGTGATCAAGTGGGTTGAGTTCGACGGCGTGACCGTGGGTTCGCAAGCCGTCTTCACCGCGGGTAACGGCGGTAGCAATCCGTTGGACGGCCCATTCGGGCTCGCGTGGGGCGCTTATGACGGTAAAAACGTCTTGTTCGTGCATGACGCCACGGGGGCAGTGCGAGCGTACGACGATAACGGCGCTTACCTCGGTACCCCGTTCATCGCGCCCGAGGGTCCGGCTAGCTTCGGCTACGGTTTGGCGATCGGGTACGAAAACGTCCTCTACGTTCCGATCGACAGCAATCAGAACAGCCGCGTCTACCGCGTCGACGGGCAAACCGGCGAAATCCTCGACGATCAGGCCGACGGAGATGATCACTTCGTCCAACTGACAGATCAGTCACCCAGCGGCTTGCAGTGGCGCCCCTACGACGCCGCCGTCGCTCCAAACGGCGATGTGTATCTCACCGCGGTTGCCAACCAAACGTTTCCGGGTGGAAATCCGCTCGTCACAGGCGGCGCGTTGTTCCGCATCCGTCCTGACAGCACCGGACGCTACACCGATGGTACGGTCATCCAGAGTGTCAACGACCCCGCCGGTACATGGCTGAATCTTCCGAAGGGAGTGACCATCGGTGACGACGGCATGATCTACGTCGTCAACGCGGCCGAATTCAAGGTTCAACGCTTCACCGAAGACCTCGTGTTCGACCAGACTTTCAGTTCGATCTCCGGGGCTCAGTTCCACATGCTCTCGTTCATTCCGACCGACTGCCGCGATGGGGTCGATAACGATGGAGACGGCGACATCGACCTGGCCGACTCCGGCTGCACCGATGACTTCGACAACGCGGAAACCGACGGCACCGATCAGTGTGACGATGGCATCGATAACGACGGTGATGGCGTCGCGGACACCTTGGACTTCGGTTGCCTGGACGGAAATGGTCTCGAGACCAGTCCCACCTTCCCGTGCGATGACGGAATCGACAACGATGGCGACGGGCGAACCGACTTCGACCCGGTGACCTATGCCAATCCGGGCGACGAGACGACGCCCCCCGCTGGCACCGGTGACCCTGGTTGTGGGGCTCCCACGTGGACCACGGAAAGCCCTCAGTGCCAAAACGGAGCCAACGATGATGGCCAAACCGGGACCGACTACGACGGCGCCGCCTTCCTAAACGGAGGGACTCCGATCGACGTGGTCGACCCGAACTGCGTGAACAAGCCGTGGGCGAGAAGAGAGAAGCCCGGTTGCGGCGCTTCGATCAGCCCGATCGAAGGACCCCACACGCCAGGTCTTGCGGTGCTGATGCTGTTGCTCGCGCTCTGCAAACCCAATCCACGACGATCACGTTCTACAGGCAACCACTAAGCCGAAAGCGAGAAGACCATGCAGCGTTTTCGGAAGTCCTCGACCAAGTGGATGCAGGCCTACATGGCCTGCATCCTCGCCACCCAAGTCAGCCTCCTTCCAATCGCCGAGGCGGCGAGCGGGCCCACGGATAACTCGACGATACAGAGCGGGCGTGGCGGTTCGCCGCAGAGCGCTCCAAACATTGGCAATGTCGGCGCGGGTTCCTTCAACGGTGCGGCCACCTACGCGGTGCCCATTGAAGTGGCACTTGGTACCGGGGGCGTACAGCCCAACCTCTCGCTCAGCTATTCGAGCCATGCCGCACGCGGCGCATCGTGGGTCGGCTCGGGCTGGAACTTGACCCTTGGCGCCGTATCCAGATCGCTCGAGGATGGCATCCCCGAATACGACAACACCAAGGACACCTTCGTCTTTGACGGTCAAGAGCTCGACAATACCTTCAGCAACTTGGGCGGGCGGTGGTACACGCAACAAGAGTCCTTCCTAGATATTCAGACGGTACCCGCAGGGAGCGCCGCTGCGACGAACATCGATGCCTGGGAAGTGCGCGGCAAGAGCGGGACTACCTCGCGCTTCGGAAGGCGCAATGGCGCGCTCGCCGAGGACTGCGTTATTCGCAACCCCAATCAAGGCAACAAGATCTACAGCTGGCAGCTTTGCGAGATCGAAGACGTTCACGGCAATCTCATGCGCGTCTACTACGACACCTCCGATACGGGAAATGCTCACCTACAGCGAATTGAGTACGGCACGAGCACCGCCCTGAATCGACGCGTGGTCTTCACTCTCGAAGGGCGAACCGATCACTCCGACACGTACACCGCCGGCTTCCTGCAGCAAATGACCAAACGCCTCGACGAAGTCGATGTCGAAGCGATTCGACCAGGGACGAGCATCTGGGAGCTGATCCGGCGTTACGACCTTATCTACGGAAATGCGAGCTACGACAGTGGCCGTTCGCTCTTGCGTGAGGTTCATGAGTACGGGACCGACGCCGACGAAGTGGTTCCGACCACTCCGTTCAAGATTACATTTGGCTATCAGTCGAACTACAACTCATCAGGCTCGCCGGTGACGACAGGTTGGACACTGGATGGCGGATTCAATTGGGGACCGTCGTTCTCACTCGTGGATACCAACAACGGGGACCAGGGCGTACGGCTCGGTGACGTCGACGGCGACGGCCGTCCCGATCTCGTCAAAGTGTTTGCGAACCCTGCCACTTTCGACTTTGCAAACCCGCCGGCTTCCTCTGTGACAATTACTGCCGACAGCGGCGTCTATCTCAACACCGGTTCCGGGTTCTCCGCCACTGCAAGCACCGCATGGCCAATTCCGCCAAACAGTCCGCTCTATCGACCCTTCTTTGCGATGAACGTGGATGGAGAGGTCTGGAGCACCGGTCGCAGCTTGATGGATATTACCGGCGATGGGCGCGTCGATTTCGTGGGCGGCTCCTTCTACATGAACAACAAGGCAAGAGCGCCCTGGTCGTCGGGCGACTGGATAGGCGGCGAGTTCTACGACCTGATCAGTTGGCCTTGGTACACCAGCTCCGAGAGTGGCTGGAACTTCTCTGTTCCCTACGGCTCCTCGGATGGCATCAACTGGTCGCTTCTTCCGACGATCGATCAGATGGTTTCCGAAACGGGTAAGACCGCCGTCAGCTTGGAGGGCGAGCCGAAGGTCATCACGATCAGCGGCAACACCCGGTTCGCAGACCTTCAGGGCGACGGCCTCCCAGACATGATCGTGCGCGGCGCAAGAGCGAGATACGCGGTCGACTGTCTGCCGATTCAAGGTTTCGGGTGCATTCCCAGTTCGTACATTTGCTTCAATGAAGAAACCTCGCCCGACCGCTTCGCGTTTGGTGCGAGTTATGTGATCTACAACTCCGGAAAAGACACAGCGGGCAACGTGTATTTCGAGTACCCGTCGATCTCGACTTCATTCGTTCCGATCGAGAACTTCAATCCGAGCCTTCCGGGCGGGAACTGCCAGTTCTTGTTCTTTCGGTCCACGGATTATCAGCCGTGCGATCCGACCGACATCTCCTGTCATCCTTATCTCTTCCACAACGTCAGCTATCTCATGTCGGCTCAACCCGATTGCGATAACAACAAGGACGACGACGGCGATGGCAACATTGATTTTGGGCAGGATTCGGGTTGTCAATTCTCCGGAGGACAGACCGGGAATCCGTTCGACACCTCTGAAGCTCCGGGTCATCAAGGTGACCAGTCCGGTGACTGGCGCTTTGATGGTCATGACGAGCTAGGAAATGCGCCCATCGACATCAACAGTGATGGCCTGTCCGACATCTTGACAGCCTACGAGGACGAAGGGACCGATCGCCGAAAAGCCGTATTGAACAACGGAAACAAGGGCTACACGAGCGGGATTTCGGGTTGGAATTTGCCTTCGGGGATCGACCTCTACGATGTTCCGGATCAACAAGGCTCGGCCGTGTACTCGAAGGATCTCGGTATCCGCTTCGCCGACGTCAACGGAGATGGCCGCGTTGATGTCGTGCAGGGCGTTGCGGGTGGAGCCCGCAATACGTATCTCAATGATGGGGATGTAGGCGCGGGTGACGGTGATGACGGAGACGCCTGGGTGCCGGAAACAGACTGGCGTCTTCCGAGTGGCCGCCAGTTTGTCGACGGCAACGGCGAAGACCGAGGCGTTCGTTTGATCGATGTCGATGGCGATGGGATGACCGACATCCTTCAGTCGAAGAACGGGTCGAACAATGTTTACTTGAATGACGGTGTCATTCCCGACCTCTTGCAGACCGTAACGAACCGATTCGGTGGTGTCACCACGCTCGAGTACTCCCCCTCAACGGTATTCGATAACACCGGTGACGGAGACTCGGTACCTGACCTGCCTCAGATCATGCAGGTGGTTACCAAAGTCACGACACACGACCCGCGAAGCGGCAACGACTCGATCGCGACCTTCGACTACGCCGGGGGCGTTTTCGACAGTTCGGACGAGGTTTTCCATACGAACGGCCGTTTCTACGACACAAACGGATTTGCCGGTTTCCGTCACGTCACCACGCGCAACCTCGCCCTGGATGGCTCTACAGTCTTGCGTGAGTTCCACACGACCTACCACCAAGAAGGGGAACGGCGCGGGCTGGTGGAAGCAACGCGAATCACGGGGCCAAATGGCGGGGGAACCATGGCGTGTTGGTCAGGCAGCGACAACACCTACACAACTGCAAGCTTGCGGCCCCCTTGGGTCTCTCTTCCCGACACAACCACAGCAATCGAATACAATGGTTTTTCTACATACAACGCCGGCACGGGGCAGTGCACCGGCGGTACTCCGCGCCGAGCGAAGGCCGTGGTCCGTTACGATGGCGATCTCGAGGGTGACGGTCCCTTTACGTACGGAAACGCGACCGCTCGCATTGAGTATGGCGAAGTAGATGGCGCGGGCGTGGACGTCAACACAGCGGACAACAGGACGTCCCAGTTCGCGTATACGACGCCCAACACAACGGACTACGTCGTTGACCGCATCTCGGTCCATCGAGTGCGCGCGGGTTCCAACCCCACGGCCGGGACAATCCTCCGTGAAGCCGAGTTCTACTACGACAACGGCGCGCTGGGCGGGCAACCGACCGCGGGCCTTCTCACAAAGAGGATCGCTCGGTTGCACGATCCGACGGAAGATGACCCGGTCACCCTCTTTGGTCATGACGCCTACGGCAATCGAACCACGGTCACGACGCCCCGTGCGGAGGCCGGGGAGTTCTCGGGAGTCAACACCGTTACGTACGACGCAACGTTCCACACGTTCCCGATCTCTTCGCAAAACGCTCTCGGACACACGCGGCAGTATTTCTACGACACGAGCCCGGATTGTGCATCGGTAGCCGGCGCAGATCCATCCTACCCAGCTGGCGCGGGTCTCGTTCAAGAGGAACAAGCGCCCAATGACACCGCGGGTCAACTTCCATACTTCTGTTTCGACGTATTCGGTCGTCAGGTCCTTGAACGTTCCCCGGCAGGGCTCGGCCAGGTCGAGGTTGAGTATGACGACTCGTGGACCGCTTCGCCCTTCGATCCCGTCTCGGTGACAGAGCGTCGTTTGGTCAGAGTCGGGGAAACGCACAAGGAAGTCGCCGTCTCGCGGGTCGACGGCCTAGGGAGGGTCTACGAAACGCAGGATGACGGCCCGCAGTCTACCGCTGTATACATCACCGTCGATTACGACGCTCTTGGACGGCAGTCACAACGGAGTGCGCCCTACTTCGCCGCTCAGACGCCTCAATACTCGGTGACCAGTTACGATCCTCTCGATCGAATTCAACAAGTCCAACTGCCCGGCGTGGGTCGCGTCCAAACCATCGCGTTTGAGCACGAGCTTGTTGCAAGCGAGGTTCACGTCACAACGACGTCTACGGATGCAAACGGAATCGCGATGAAGCGGCGCTTCGATCCGTTTGGGAACGTTTTGGAGGTCACTGAGGAGGGTGTTCCCGATCCCGGGCCCGGTCTACCCGGAGGACCCTACACCACCACGTATGGCTATGATCTGATGGACCAACTCGTTTCCGTGGAAGACCACCACGAAAACACGAGCACTGTGACCTACGATCTATTGGGACGCCGACGATCGATCACCGATCGTGATACCGGTCAAACCACGTTCGACTATGACCTGAACGGGAATCTCATCGAACAGGCAAGTCCCCTTGGCGCGATCACGTGGACCTATGATCTACTCGACCGACCTCTCACGCACAAGCTGGGACCGGGAGCGTCACCTACGATTAGGTGGACGTACGATGGAGCCCCCAATGGCAAGGGCATCCTGCACACGCGAATCGATGGGGCCGCAGGGATCACTTACAGGGTCCTGCAGTACGATTTGCTAGGTCGCGCAACTAGTGAAGAATTCAACGTCGATAAAGCAAAGCACCAAATCACGAGCACATACGATGCGCTTGGGCAGCTCCAGACCCGGACATACCCACGGGAGGAAGTCTGTGGAAGTCCCGATCCCCGAACGGTCGAATGGGTGCGTGACAACGATGGCTACCTAACCGCAATCCGAAGCGAGGGCGCTGACTTCGCTAGTTCGATTCTATGGGACGTCGGTGGGCGACTCCGCGAGTGGACTGCCGGCAACGGCATCAAGACCGAAATCGACTTTGACCCGGTCACTTTGCGTCCCGATGAGTTACGGGTGCGCGCTTCGGGCGGGCAACTGATCGAGCATCTGAAACTTGGCTTCGATCCTGGCGACCGTATCACCTCGATCGACAACCAACTCGACCTTCTGCCAGGAGATCCGTTCGATCGGCAGTTCACGTACGACGGGCTCGATCGGCTCATGGAGGCGACCGGTCCGTTTGACGCAAACCACCAGCTGGCTACCCACCACTTTCACTACGACCCCATCGGAAACCTGACCTGTCGCGCGTCGACCAGCGCCACGGTGTGTACAGGACCGGAGCACACGGATATCACCTACCCGACACCGCTTCCGGCACCGGGTGCCGTACGACCTCACGCGGCAGACAGCGTCGACGGCGCGAGCCTGGTCTACGATAACGCAGGCAACGTCACAGACTTTGGCTCACACACCTATGTTTACGATTTCCGAGGGAAGCTCACGAGCGCAAGCGAAAGCGGCAACGTCGTTCGTTTGTTCAAGTACGACGCGGATGACCGTGTCGCGCGGATCACGACGCCCAGCGGCTATGCCGGGCAGCCGATCAACCGCGTGTTGATGACGCCGGATCTCGAGTGGGATCAGGAGAACGCCCTCGCGAAAATCGATCTATCATTGGGCGGCAATACCGTCGCTACGCTGGAAGACGGTTACGACCCCCCGCGATGGAAGAAACAAGGCTGCGGTGGCAGCTATCAGTGCTCTTTTCTTCCGATGTGGATGTTCTGGTGGATGAGACGGCGGGCGCGACGCCGAGAAAAAGGCGGAGCTGGAGAAGAACGCCCCTGGCTCCCAACTGTGACCCTTTTCGCGGCGCTGTTTGTCTCGCTCACGGGATGGAGCGGTGTCTTCGTTTCGACTGCACGCGCAACTCCGCCGCAAGACATTACCTACTATCATGGCGATCATCTTGGCAGCTCGATCGTCGTGAGTGACGAAGTGGGCATTCTCTCGCAGCACACGTACCGTTCGTTTGGCGAGACCGTACCCGATGGGGGTCAAAATTATACGCCCGAATACGGGTTCACGGGTCAACGTTTCGACGAGGAACTCGAGATCTACGACTATGGGGCTCGGTGGTACGACCCGGCGTTTGGGCGATTTCTACAGCCCGATGCGTTGGTGCCCGATCCGTTGGATCCCCAAAGCTTCAATCCGTACACCTACGTCCTGAACGATCCGGTCAATCGAATCGACCCGACCGGAAATCTAACCATCACTACCTACGGCGGGACGATCGGCGGAGACGGAGCCTTCTATGGATCGGGCACGACCTACGACGTCACGTTCAACTCATCACCTGTAATCGTGATTCCGCCGGGAGCATCTTATCCTTGCGGCGTGGATGCCTGTCCCTTGGGCAACCAGGAGCCCATCTTCATCCCCGCGCCGCCCAACGTTCAGAGCCAGACGTTCGAAATACAATTGCCACCTAACTTCGAGCTTCCGACGGCTCCTCCAGTCGAGGAGCGGACCGAGGTCTTCAAGATCGGACCGATTCGCTTTCTTCCCACAGACGTCGAAAATCCGGGCCACGACGTTGGTTTACTCGACGCGGTGCCGTGGGGTCGGATGTTCAAGTGGGGTAGGGGTGCGATCTCGAAAGCGATCGACAAGACCTTCAGTCGTCCCTCAGGCTTTCGAAAGGGCGTTCGCGACCAAACGTGGGAGGCCGCCCGCGAAAAGGCGACGGGGCAAGTACGCGACCCGGTGAAGGGTAGGTTTATGAGCAAGGACAAGCCCTGGGACATGGGTCATAAGCCTGGCCGCGAATTCCGGAAGATCCAAAGGGACCAGGCGCAGCGCAAACTCAATCGAAAGCAAGTCCTTGACGAACATAACGATCCAGCCAATTACCGTCCCGAACTACCCTCTTCGAACCGAAGCCATCGCGGGGAAGATCTCAGCGATGTGCTGAAGCCAAAAGAGTAGCTCGGGTACGCGCATTGACGGAGATCACCGAATCAAACAGAACGATCGCCCAGACCGCAGCGGATGTGTTCGACGGTGAGCCTCGTCTGCACCGGTTCTACGATGATGATCGCAAGAGTCATGTGGACATTCTGCAGTGCGCCGATGTACCCGAGAAAGGGGTCACTTCTTATTCGACCGTTGGGTTATCGGATGCACCCCTCTTTCTCGACGGCGAAGAATACCCGACACGCCTCGAGCTCGTGGGGGCCTGCGCGTCCGAGTTCGAGAACTTTGCCAATGTACTTGCAACATCGGCCTTCAACGTTATCAATACACATTGGTTCTGCGCTCCCGGTATGATCTACCCGGAGGTCTTCGCGATGTACCAGCCCGAGGGCCCCATGCGACATGTTCTCTTCGTGCCGCCGTTTCTATGGGAAGACCTGAGGACATTGACCCTGCCGGACAAGACCGTGGCCTGGCTCCTCGCCATCCCGATCTCCGAGGCCGAGATGCAGTTCGCAGAGGAGCACGGTCCCGACAAGCTCGAAGATCTCTTCGTCGAGAAACAGATCGATATCTATGATTTTGAGCGCCTCTCGGTCCTCTGAGTGAAGACGCGGCGGTCCTCAAGAGCGAACCTTGATCCCCTCGAGGAACAAGCTTGCAAACTGACTGGCGGCCTTGCGTAACGACGCAGGGTCGCCGTCGTGTAACGCCCAGGTGAGCGTGAGGCCGTCGAGCGCGCCGTAGAGGGCGCGTGCGGCGACCTTGG
>CAJIBX010000229.1_pt1 | contig 29895 bp, 25 predicted proteins | sample 9199471 | NCBI WGS metagenome assembly CAJIBX01 (sample SAMEA7708317, study PRJEB35096) | sediment metagenome | biome: marine neritic benthic zone biome [ENVO:01000025]; feature: sediment [ENVO:00002007]; material: shallow marine sediment [ENVO:03000034] sea grass bed [ENVO_01000059] ...
AGAAGAAGAAGGTCAAGTCGCTGATCGACAGCACCTTCGCGACGCCGATCAATCTCAACCCAGCCGATTACGGAATAGACCTCGTCGTGCACAGTGCGACCAAGTACCTGGCGGGTCACAACGATGTGCTCGGCGGCGTCCTAGTGGGCAACGCAGGTATCGTATCGCTCGTGCGTGATCTCCGCGGTGTCATTGGCGCATGCCTCGATCCGCATGCGGCGTACTTGATCCACCGTGGCATCAAGACGCTGGCGCTTCGCATCGAGAAGCAGAATCAAACGGCCCTTGCGCTCGCGACTGCGCTCGAAGCGCATCCACGCGTGAACCGCGTGTGGTATCCGGGCCTCGAGTCTCACCCGAACCACGAGATCGCCAAGAAACAAATGGGCGGATTCGGTGGGGTGGTCACGTTCGAAGTCGACGCGGATCTCGACGGGACGAGCCGGGTGGTCGACGCATGTGAGCTCCCTCGAATCGCTCCGAGCCTTGGCGGTGTCGAATCCCTCATCGAGCAGCCCGCGCTGATGAGTTTCTTCGAGCTGAGCACCGAGGAACGCGAGGCGGTCGGGATCAAGAACAACCTCGTGCGCTACGCGGTCGGAATTGAAGCGGCCGAAGACATCATCGACGACCTCAACCGGGCGCTCGAGCCCTCTCACAAATGAGATGCATCTCACAACTGGGCGGTGCCTCTGGGGGCGGGCTTCTCGGGCTGGGTCCAAGTGTCCGGAATCGCTATTGACTCGGGGGGGGCTCTGGATATACTCGCCGCAGTTTAGAGAGGAGTTCGATGACCAAATCCGAGCTCATCGATGCTGTCGCGCAGAAAACGAAGATCACCAAGAGCCGGGCAGAGCAGGTCGTCAATTGCGTGTTCAACGCGATGACCTCGGCGCTCGAGCAGGGGGAGGGCATCGAAATCCGCGGCTTCGGCAGCTTTACTGTCCGCCACTACAAATCCTACAACGGCCGCAACCCACGCACGGGCAAGCCGGTACCGGTGCCAGAGAAACGCCTGCCCTTCTTCAAGGTAGGCAAAGAGCTCAAGGAGTTGGTCAACAGCGCGGGCTCTTCGTCTTCGGGCGCCGGCGGCGGCTGAAGCAACCAAGATGACCGCCGCGAAGCAACTCGCCGAGCTGAAGCGCGGCGTGGTTGACCTCCACGTCGAGGCCGAGCTGACCGAAAAGCTCAAGTCGGGGAAGCCGCTCAAGATCAAAGCAGGCTTTGATCCGACACGGCCCGATCTCCACCTTGGCCACACGGTGCTGCTCAATAAGATGCGGCAGTTCCAAGAGCTCGGCCACGAGGTGGTGTTCATCGTCGGCGACTTCACGGCGCAGATCGGCGACCCATCCGGTCAGAGCTCTACGCGCCCCGTGCCGACGCGCGAGGAGATCGAAGAGGGCGCAAAGAGCTACGCGGAGCAGGCCTTCAAGATCCTCGACGAGAAGCGTACGAAGGTCGTCTACAACAGCGAGTGGCTCGGGGAGATGGCGTTTGACGACGTCATCCGGCTCGCCGGCAAGTACACCCTGGCGCGGATGATGGAGCGGGACGACTTCAAGTCGCGGTGGGCGGAGCACCAGAGCATTTCGGTTCACGAGCTGCTGTACCCGCTCGCCCAGGCTTACGACTCGGTCGTGCTCGAGTGTGATGTCGAGCTCGGCGGGACCGACCAGCTATTCAACCTCATGGTGGGCCGGGAGATCATGCGCGAGTTCGGGCAGAAACCCCAGGTGGTGATGACCACCCCGATTCTCGAAGGCACCAACGCTCGCTTCGAAGACGGCAAGATCGTCGGCGACAAGATGAGTAAGTCGCTCGACAACTACGTCGGTGTAGCAGAGCCCCCCAAGGAGCAGTTCGGCAAGCTGATGAGTATCTCGGACGAGCTGATGTGGCGCTACTATGAGCTCCTGTCGTCCGAGCCGACGGCGGCGATCAAGAAGACAAAGGCGGCATGCGCTTCGGGGAAGATGAACCCGCGCGACGCGAAGATCGCACTCGCCAAGGAGATCGTGGCCCGGTACCACAGCCAGGATGAGGCGATCGGGGCGGCCGAGTCGTGGCTCGCGCAGTTCTCGGGACGCCAGGTGCCGGATGACATGCCTGAGCACGAGGTGTCGCTCGACGAGGATGCGATTTGGCTGCCGAAGCTCCTGGCCCATGTTGGGGTCGTCAAGAGCTCGACCGAAGGGCGTCGTCGCATCGAGCAGGGCGCCGTCGAAGTCGATGGCGAGCGAATCAACGACCCGCAGGCCAAGCTGGGGAAGGGCGGGCCGTACGTGATCAAGGCCGGCAAGCGCGCCTGGGCCAAGGTCACGCTCGAGTAGTCAAAAGCAAAATACCAGGCGCAAGGGCTCGGTGCCTCCTGGGCGGCTCAACGGAGCAGCTGGGCCACGCTGCGATGGACGACATACCCGAGCGGCAGGAGCGCACAGCCGATCGCATACGCACTCCAAAACGAAAGGCCCAGTCGCGCTCTCAAGAGAAACGGGACGAAGAACAGCAACGTGAGAGGCAACGCGACGAGGATGCTCTTCGCCAGGATGAACGTACTCTCCGCGTCCTTGTGCTGAAGGTATGCGAGCGGTAGCACCAGCATCGTCGACAGCGGCAGCGCGACGAAAAAACCGGTGGTGACGGGGTAGCGCCGTGAGAGCCATGCCGCGAGGCCGATCACGACGGCGGAGACAATCGTATTCAGAACGACGATCATCGGGGCTCACTCCGTGGGCTTCAGCCGAAAAACGGCGCGCTGTCTCGTTTTGACGCGCTGATATTCCTCTTCGCCAACGAGCACGAAGTCGCCCCACGCGTCCGACTGCGCCTCGGTAGTGGCGAGCGGTTTTCTCAGGTCGACCGTCGCTTTGCCAGTCGCCTCCATCTTGTAACTTGCCAGCTGGATTTCGAGGTTGGGATTGACGTTGCCGACTTGAGGCCGACCGATCTGTTCGATCAGCAGGTCGATCTCCACGACGTCGCCATCTCGGCCGGTGAGCGTATAGGTGATGACCTGGTTGATGCGATTTCCCCAGATATTGATCCCTCGCTCCACGGACCACCGCGCACCGATGCCGACCGGTTGCTTTGGAAACGGCACGGTTGCGACGGCTGAACGCACGTTGTTGAGCGTGGTCAGAAGGCGCGGCTTGATCTGGTCCTGCTCCCGATGCCAGGGGACATCCGTGCTGAGAACATTGCCACGGTCGTCTAGGTCGAGTCGGCCACCGATCGCCTCCATCGCTTTGACGCCACGCTTGATGTGGTCGACCTGGTCTTCGGGCGTGTTCTCTTGAAGCATGGCCTCGGCCTTGATGACCCGCAGGATGTAGCGCGTGCCCTTCTCGAGTGACACGGTCGGTCCCGCACGCAGCTGTAGTCGGAAGCCGGGAGTTACGCCGAAGATATCGGCGACATCGGCGGTGGCCGCGGTGGATACACGCAGGTCGAGCACGGCACGGCTCGTTTGGTCCGGCGGGATCGCGTAGCGAATCTGTTGTCGCGGCGCTTTTCCTGCTTCTAGGAGCTTGACCGGACTGAGCACGAGGGTGCGGTCGGGAAGGGTTTTCTTTTTCTTGCCGCTGCACGCCCCGAGACAAAGCAGGGCCGCAAAAAGGAGCAATACACGGTGGGGAGTCATCGCGCAGGGGTGTAGCACAGTTGCAGACCGCCTCGGTTCACAATGAGCAGAGGTCCATGACCCGCTCGACGAAATCCTCTTCCGGGGACACCCGCTCGAGCAGGTCATCCGCGGGGGTCTTCGCGGTTTCCACGAGCGCACGAAGCGACGCCAAGTGAATGGTCTCGTCGTTGCCCCGAGGATCGAGTGCGCCAATGCGTCGGAGCCCCGCCTCGGCCAAGTCGAGCACTTCGCCGGCCCAGTCCGCCGCCTCCCGATTCAAGAACTTGGTTCGTATCCCGTGCTTGGCCAGACTCTCCCTCTGCCGCTCCACCTCTTCGTAAGGAAACGGATCAACCAGCGCCTCGGCCCGACGAAAGCTTTCGTCGTCATAGAGAATCCCTTTCCAGAGCGCGGGTACTGCGCAGTGTGTAGGCATCCCCTGCGCGTCCGCTCCGCGGACCTCGAGCGTGTTCTTGAGGCGCACCTCCGGGAAGAGCATTCCGAGGTGTGTGATCCAGTCACCCGTGTTCGGATAGTGGCCGGCATGCCCGTCGGCCATGAACGCCCGAAACGTCTGGCCGGTATTGTAGAAGACCTCGCTCTCCCGCTTGAACAAGAACATGGGCGCATCGAGCGCCCACTCTACGTAGTCGCGGTAGCTGCTCTGGTCCTTCCATGCGAACGGCAAAAGCCCCGATCGGTCAGGGTCCATGTGGATCCAGGCGAGCGCGCGATACGAATGATAACCGCTGTCCTTCTTCTCCAGCCAGGGGCTGTTCGCGAACATCGCAGTGACGATCGGCTGGAGCCGCAGACTGACTCGGAGCTTGCGCATCGCGTCTTCTTCGGAGGCGTAGTCGAAGTTGGCCTGAACCGTGCACGTACGAAGCATCATGTCGAGCGCCATCGGGCCGCGCGTAGGCATGTACGTACGCATCACCGGGTACCGGAGCTTAGGTACCCAATCCAGCTCCCCCCGTGTCGCGAACGGATGAAATCCGAGACCAAGCCACCGCACGCGACACGGTTGCGACACCGTCTTGACCTCCTCGAGGTGCGCGAGGAACTCGGCACGCGTTTCATGGATCGTCCGGACGGGTGCGCCGGAAAGCTCGAACTGGGCCCCTGGCTCTAGCGTGATCGAGGTATCGTCCCGATGCAGAGCGATCACCGGACCGTTGGGCAGCTCTCGAATGGGTTCCCAGCCGTCGCGCTCGATCAGCCCATCGAACAGGGTGCTCACCCCGGTGTCGCCGTCGAACGACAGCGGGAAGCCGCCCTCGCACAAGCCGAATTTTTCGGCCTCCGTGCCGACGAGGCGGCGGTCTGGCGGTTTCTCGGACTCGTGAAAGTAGGACAGAAGATCGTCCAAGCTGACGAGGCGCGTCTGTGCTTGCTGCAACCCGTTCTCCTATCCGTTCCGGAGGGCGCGGGACCGTACCACTGTCGCGCCCGATCCGCGAATCGGTCTCGGTCTCGTGGACGATTTCGGACCCGGTCCGGGTCTAGGACACCGTGTGCTGACGCTGTGCCCTTGCGTTCCAGGCCTGTCCGTGGTGGAACACGGCCCGATGGACCGGCTGTTCGAGCTCCTGAAGCAGCACGCCTTTCGGCGTGGTCGCTTCGTGTTGAGCTCGGGCAAAGAGAGCGATTTCTTCATTGATTGCAAAGCTGCCCTGCTCACGGCTGAAGGACACGCTCGAGTGGGGGCGGCGCTCCTGGACAGGATCGAGGCGCTCGGGGGGCAGGTCGACGCCGTCGCGGGCGTTGAGCTCGGCGGTTGCCCGCTTGCTTCAGCCGTTGCCTTTGCGTCCTTCGACCGAGGACGCCCGCTCGACGCGATCTACGTTCGCAAATCAAGCAAGCAGCACGGCACCCAGCGATTGCTCGAGGGCACCGAACCCATCCGGGCCCAGGCTTCGGTCGTCGTCGTCGAGGACACGGTGACCACGGGCGCTTCAACGTTGCGCGCGGTCGCCCGTCTACGAGAGCACGACTACCAGGTTCCGTCAGTCGTGGCGGTCGTCGACCGTCTCGAGGGTGGAGCCGAGGCGATCCAAGCCGCGGGGCTGACCTTCACAGCACTGTATACGCGCGACGACTTCATGGGGGCCTCATGAGAACCGCTTCTGTCATCGCCCTATGCCTCCTGTTGGGTTGCGGTGAGCGCGCGATCCGGATGGATGTCCAGCCGCGAGACTTCACCGCGCAGTCCTACAAGAAGGTTTACGAAGCTTGGACTCGCGAGGAGAAAGATTTCTCCTGGGGTGAGCTCAAGGATGTCTTGAACGTTACCGCGACCTTCGAGTCATGGGAGTTCCGGTGGGCCTTCGTGGTCCGCTACGCAAACGACTACAAGCTATCCCCGGAAGCCCGCTCGGACATGCTGAAGGTAAGCCTCGCGGAGGCCGAGCAGGAACACCGCTTCTTCGTGACCCTGAGTGGGGACAGGCGCGTGGAGTCCAATCTGACCGGAAAACGCTCCGGCTGGCGGGTCGCTCTGGTCGCGCCAGACGGCCGGGAGGTGCTGCCTCAAAGCATCGAGCGGATCCGGCGCCCTACAGCGGTCGATCGACTGTACTTCTTCTCGGTTACACCGCTTCGAGACACCTTCCGGATCTCGTTTCCGGTCACTGACGATGCCGGAAAACCGATCCTCGACGCGGCCGCCCGCTTCGTGCTCTTGCGATTTTCTGGCCCTAACGGCCAGGTGGACCTCAAGTGGGCGTTCGCCAAGCCCGGGTGAGTGTGAATTCGCGTTGACAGGCGCGGTTTGGCGTCGCTATGATCTCCACGGCACGTAAGCCTTTGTATTGTAAAGAGAAAATCGCCAGGGGGAGGGTCTGCATGAGCAGGGGTGTCTTTTGCGCGGTGGCTATTGCCATCATGGCGGCGGGTCTCGTGGGGTGCCACGCGGCCGAGGATGATCCGGTGGGGCTCGCCAGCGAGCTCGAGGATCCAGTCCGTCGAGAGAACGCGATCTTCCATCTGCAGAAGATCTACACGACGGCATTGGCGGATCACGATGGCGATCGGAAGAACCCGGAGGTGATGGCCATCGCGGACGTCATCGTCGGCCCACTCACGGAAACGTACATCGCATATCCAGAGGACCGACTCAACGGCAGGGCCATACTGAGCCTCTTGCAGGAGATGCAAGATCCCCGTGGTCTTCCAGCGTTGATCGCCGCGCTCAACTGGCGAACCGAGGTCTCGGAGGAACACGCCATCCTCGCGGCACAGACCATCCAAACAATCGATGTGCCGCCAGGGGAGATCGGCAAGACCATCGAAGCGCTCGGCAAGTCGTTGGACCGCATCACCGGTGCACGCGCAGCCGACAACAAGATGCGTATCAGCATGATTCAAGCGCTCGGTTCCATGAAGGACAAGCGCGCGACTCCCATCCTGGAACGCTTGGCCACCAAACAGGACGAGAAACAGAACTTCCTGATCAATCGCTTGGCGGCTCAGCAACTCGGCGAGCTCCAGGACCCGGCGGCGATCCCATCCCTGATTCGCTGCCTCTACCTGTACGCGCCAAATCGACCCGCCTTACGCATGAACGATGTAGCTGCGGAGGCCCTCGTCCGAACGGGGCGCCCTTCGCTCAAGCCGTTGCTCAAGGTCCTGCGTGGCGAGGACAAGTCTGCCAACGCGATCGCGAAACAATACATTGCGACGCTGCGTCGCCAGCGCCCGGACGTGGCGGAAACGATGAGTATCCGGCAGGTCACCGGCGCAGAGGCCGCGTTCGCGCTTGGGGCGCTCGGGTTTCCGCAGGCGCTCGAGCCGTTGTTGCAAGAGGCCAAGAGCAAGGACGAGGTGCGCAAGCTCAACGGCGCAATCGCGCTCGTGCGTCTAGAGGTTCCCGCGTCCAGCAAGAATCGCGTTCGGGCGGCGCTCAAGGACGCGTACAAAGGCATGCCAAAGGGGTATGCAGGCTTGCGGATGCGAGGTCAGTTGCTTGGCGCCATGGCTCACACGTACGATGCGGAGCTCTTGCCGTTCATCTACGGCGAGCTGACGAACAGGAAGAACAATCCCGAGCTTCGTCTCATCGCCGCACAGAACTACGCGCTCCTCGCCAACAAGGCCGACGCCGCGAACCTGCGGCGGGCGATCGCCAGCGAGCCCAAGTCCGAGGCCGGAGGCTACCGAGAGAAGTTCGCGGAGCATAAGCCCATGCTGAAGCTCGCGGACGAGTGCGATAAGAACGTCGGCTGCTGGATCAAGAAGGCCAAGAGCGTTGATGACATCGACGCGCGAAAGTCCGTCTACATGCTCGGCCGGTACGGTCAGGGAAATGCGGACGCACTGTCCGTTCTCGTCGACCAGCTGGGCAATCCACAGCTCGGCGTGCGATTGGGCGCGTTGATGGCGATCGACCACGTAGCGGTCAAGGGCAGCCAGGCGGCGGTTGACAAGATCGACGAGCTCGGACGCACCGAGGAAGGGCGGTCCGTATGGACCCAGTTCCGTGGCGAGGCGCTTCCGATTCAAGCACGGCTCAGGAGCCGAGCAGGAGGGTAGTCCCCACCCATGCTTCGATTGGAGGTCGTTGGGGGGGACAACAGAGGCGTTGTCGTCGAAACCGACGTCGAGACCATTCGCCTCGGTCGGGCCTCGTCCAATGATCTCATCCTGAGCGCCGCACACGTCTCGGGGCGGCACGCCACGATCTTCCTGGGTGAGGACGGTTACGTGCTGCGTGACGAAGGAAGCACGAACGGAACGCGGGTGATGCGTGCAGGCGAGGAGGTCGCTCCCTCCGAGCCGGGCGGCGAAGTCTTGCTCGAAGCCGGGGACTTGATCGAGCTTGGCAAGCCCGAGCAACCCACGCGTATCAAGGCGGAAATCATCGAAGGTGCCTCACCCCCCGAAGTAGTCACCGTGCGCACGCTCTCCGACCTGGACGAGGTCGAGCGACATATCGATCGCGAGCTGCTGCAAGACCTCTACGCGGCGCAGAAGCAGATCAGTACGGCCACCGAGCTCGATGAGGTGCTCGATGCCGTCGCTCGGTGCGTATTCGCCCAGGTGAGCCGGGCTACCCACGTGACGGTCGTGCTTCGGGAGGACGAGTCCGAGACCTCAGGCCAATACGTTCCCGTTGGAACGCGGGAACGTGGCGAAGGTGAGCCCGTGGCGATTCCAATCACACGCAGCGTATTTCAGAAGGTGGTGAAGGAACGGGCGGCAGTCCTCGCGGCCAACGCGAAGCAAGAGGTCGGTGAAACCGCCTCTCTCATGGCGGCGTCCATTCACTCGACCATAGGCGTCCCTCTTTGGCAGGGAGAGGACATCATTGGCGTGCTTCAGGTCGATAACCGCACCGCCGAGGGCTTCTTCAAGGAATCGGACCTCGACGTCATCGCTCTTCTCGCGCAGTCCGCCAGCCAGGCCTTCGTGCGCGCGGCCACCCTGAGGCGACTTCGCGTCGCCGAAGAGCAGCAGCGCAACGAGAACCGATTTCTCAAGGCGCGAGAACAGCAGCGACGTTTCGAGGGCATCATCGCTGAAAGCGAAGCGATGAAGCGAGTCATCGATCAGGTGAAGAAGGTCGTCGACACCAACGTGGTCGTTCTCGTCGAGGGTGAGACAGGTACGGGCAAAGAGTTGATCGCAAGCGCACTGCATTACTGGTCCAAGCGCGCCAGCAAGCTACTCATCGCGCAGAACTGTGCCGCCCTACCGGAGAATCTTCTCGAGAGCGAGCTCTTCGGGCACAAGCGTGGCGCGTTCACCGGCGCTACCGCGGACAAGAAGGGCCTCTTCGAGCTCGCTGAAGGTGGAACGCTCTTCCTGGACGAAGTCGGTGAAATGCCGACGGGACTTCAGGCCAAGCTCCTTCGGGTACTTCAAGACAACGAGGTGCGGCCCGTCGGCGCCGCCAAGAGCAAGTACATCGACGTCCGAATCGTCACGGCCACCAATCGCAATCTCGAAAAGGAAGTCGAAGAAGGACGCTTCCGCGAGGACCTATTCTATCGGCTGCGAGTGTTTCCGCTGCGCATTCCACCGCTTCGAGACCGGCCGGTCGACATACCGGTGCTCGCGAATCACTTCTTGAAGCGATACGCAGAGGAGTTCGGGCGTGCCATTCCGGGTTTCTCCCAAGAGGTGGTCGAGGTCATGCAGTCGTACAAATGGCCTGGCAATGTGCGCGAGCTGCAAAACGAGCTTCAACGGCTGGTGATTCAGGTGGACGAGGGTGCGTTTGTCCAGGTGTCTGACTTGAGCCCACGCATTCGGGAAATGGAACATGTCATCGGGCGTGTGCGCCCGGCAAAAGGTACGCTCAAGGAGATGGTCGAGGAGGTCGAGAAGTGGATTCTTCGCGAGGCTCTGAAGGAGCATGATAACAACAAGAGCGCGACTGCGAAGACGCTCGGCATCACACGGGAGGGGCTACACAAGAAGCTCAAGAACTACGGAATGGCTTAGATGATGAATGGGGGGTTGGGAAAGACTACGGCGTGGGCGCTGCTGTGTATTGGGTTGATGGGGTGCGGTCCGACCAACGGCCGCGAGGAGCGCTCTGCACGCGACGAGAGCGCCATGGCCGCGGGGCAGACACCTGTCGCTCGAGTCGGTGAAAAGACGATCTACGCCTACCAGGTCCGACTGGCGATGAAGGAGGAGCGCAGCGATCCGGTGACGGCTTTGCAGGGACTCATCGAAGAGGAGCTGTTGGTTCAGCGGGCCAGCGCACTTCGACTTGGACTGGGTCAAACCACGGAGTGGGAGATCGATCGCTTGATCGTGCAGTCGTTGCTCAAAGACATGGAGTCTCGAGTCTCCCCCAGCTCGATCAGCGACGAAGACATCGCCCAGGACTTCGAGACCCACAAGGATCAACTCGTGCGTCCCGAGCGTCGAAAGACCGCGCACGTTCTGGCGCGTGCCCAGACTCCCGAGGCCGAGGCCTTTGCAAACGAAGTCCTTGCAGAGTTCCGCCGCGCCGATGATCCGATGGAGGTGTTCGAACGTTACGTCATCGATCCACCCGCCCGCGATTTCGAGGTTCGCGCTGAAGATTTGCCACCGATCTCCGAGAAGGCAGGGTTCGCACAGGAGTTCAAGGATGCGGTCTTCGCGGCAAGGGCGCCGGGTCCCTTAACACGAGCAGTGCGCACGGAGTACGGCTGGCATGCGATCATCGTCGAGGAGATCGAGACGGGCGAGACTGGGAACCTCGAGAGCTTGCAGGGCGAAATCCGCGACCGTCTGACACGCAAACGGAGATTCGAGGCTCTCGCTGCGATGGTGCGCGAAGCCGAGGCGTCTGGCGTTCTCAAGCGGAACGAAGACGTGATCGAGCGCAGCCTGCGCACTGACCTCTTCGATGAGGATGAACGATGAGATCCTTTTGGACTATAGCTTGGTGCCTCCGCCGAGCTTCGGCTAGCATGGGTTTTCGGTGAGTCGCGCCTGTCGAAGTTGCGGAACGAGTTTCCCTGATGAAGTGATCTTCTGCGGTCACGATGGCGAGCTGACCATCGAGGAACAGGACCCAGGCGACACTGATCCACGTATTGGCAAACAGCTCGGGGACTACGTCTTGGTCGCTCGCGTCGCGGATGGCGGCATGGGCCGAGTTTACGAGGCGCGCCACGTTCAGAGCCGTGACCGGGTCGCGATCAAGGTCTTGCACGACGTCGTCGCCAAAGACGATGTCGCGGTCGAGCGCTTTCGGCGCGAATACGAAACGGCGGACTCGCTGAATGACCCGTACATCGTCGAGGTGCTCGATTTCGGTGAGACGGATGACGGATCGCACTACCTCACCATGGAGTTCCTCGAGGGCGAGGAGCTGAGCAAAGTGCTGGCTCGCGAAGGTGCACAACGCCCCGCCCGCGCCGTTAGACTCCTGAGTCAGATCGCGTTGGGCCTCCAGCACGCCCATTCCTACGGTGTGATTCACCGAGACCTGAAACCGGACAACATCTTCGTCTGCCCCAGTGAGGCCGGCGAAACAGTCCGCATTCTCGATTTCGGCTCGGTCAAACTGCAGATGGGGACGGGACCCAAGCTCACCGCACTCGGGACCACGCTCGGATCGCCGTACTACATGTCCCCGGAGCAGGCGATGGGAAAGCTCGACGTCGATCAGCGCACCGACGTGTTTGCGCTGGCGGCCATCATGCATGAGTTCGCCACGGGTCGAGTGGCCTTCGAAGGGGGCAACGTCGCCGAGATTCTGATGAAGATCATGCAACACGATCCGCCTCCTGCGAGTGCCGCAAACGCCGCGTATCCCGCGAGTTACGACGATGTCATTGGCAAAGGCCTCAAGAAGGACAAGGGAATGCGTTTTGGCACGACCGTCGAGCTTGCCCAGGAGATGCTGCGCGCGTTTGGGCTCGACGGTGACGTCTCGAAGTGGGCGAGCGTGAACGACGCGGAGCTCGAGGCGCGGCTCGGGGGAACCACGACGCCACAGCCTGCGCCGTACGGGTCGCCCGCCGGTAGCGAAGCTCCCCGAGAGCATTCGTTCGACATGCACGGTCGGTCCAGTATTCCTGAGCTTCCCCTGCGAAGCGGGGTCCATCCGGCGGTGTGGGTCCTCGGAGTAGCGGCCATCGTTGCCGCCGCGGTGGGCGCCTACTTCTTTTTCGTCTAGTCCGCCGGGACCAGCGAATCCTGGATGAACTCGAACACGGCGGGGGCCGATGCGGGCGTGCGCTTCTTGGAGAAGCCTCCCGCGGCGGTCAGCCCGCGCGTGAGTGGGAGGTCGAGCAGGTCGTTGGCCAGCTGGGATCGGGTCGCTGCCCCCGAAGCGATCGCAAAACTCAAGATGCGGTAGGCGTCGTGCCCATACGCAGCAAACATGTCGGGAAGCGAGCCGAACTGACTCTCGTAACTCGCGCGGAACCGGTCGTTTTCGTGGCCCATCGCGTTGGGGTCGTACGGGCGCGCTACCAGACTCCCCTGCAGGTACCGGCGCTCTGTGCGTCCCAACGTTTCCGACCAGCCGAGGCTCGGAAGGAGAAGCGTGACCAGTGGCTTGTCTTGGGTGGGGCGCACATCCGCAGGGGCCGCCCAGGCACCTTCAGCAGCCAGCGTGGGTGCGATCAACGCCACGCGGGAAGCCACGTCGGCGATCAGTACACCACGGCAGCCCTGTGCGATGAGATCCTGGATATATGGCGAAAACGACTTGGTCCCGGGGGGGTACTCCACCGCCGAGCACAACGCGCCGCCGGCTTTGGTCACCTCTGTTTCGAACCGGGTGCGGAGCGCCTGACCGTAACGGTGAGACGGGTGCAGTACCACGAAACGGTCTAGACCGCGGGCGCGTGCGACGCGCACCAACGCGCGAAGCTCTTCCGCGGGCGTGAAGAAGAAACGAAAGATGTGGTCGCCGTGATCCGTGACTCGCGGATCGGCGCTAAAGGTGATCACCGGGACACGAGCATCCGTCGTAACGCTCGCGACCGCTCGACTGGTCCCCCCTGCGACCGGGCCGAGTATCGCGACGACCTGGTGTTCGCGGAGCAATCCCCGCGTCGCCTGCACGGCTTCGTCCGATTCGCTTGCCGTGTCCCGAATCAGCAACTCGGGACCCGCCGGATCATTGGCGGCCGCGATCCGGATGCCACGAAGAAGACGGTCCCCGACCTCACGGCCGCGTCCACTCAGCGGAAGGAGCACCCCCACGGCGAACGGGTTACCCCTGAGAAAGAGGTCGGCGCGGTTGAGTAGAGCGTTCCAGGCTTCGCGGTCGTCTGGGGGCGGCGCCACGCGCAATCGCTCGAGCAGCTGGCCGGTGGTCGCTGTGTCTGCGTCGTCGATCGCTTGGCGCAGAAGCCGAGCAGCTGACAGTTGCCACAAGGTGCTGTTTGGGGGTTGTTCCTCGTAAAGGCGCTGCACGTCCTCCGGCGGGAGCTGCTCTTCGATCGAAAGGCGCAAGAGGCCCTTGGCTCGCTCCTCGACGGGTGAAGACGGTTTGCTTTCCAGCAGGGCGCCGAGGGCTAACGCCGCTTCGATGGAGTCGAGCTGGCCTTCGGCGGACAGCAGTGCCGTGTCCCAGAGCAGCTGCCGTTCCTCTCTGGGCAACGGCTCCCGCATGATGGGCGTCAAGATGATCAATGCGTTTCGCTCGTCTTTCTGTCGAAATTTGCAGACACCCTGAAGCAGGCGGGCGCGCACGACGATCGACGGCTCGAGGCTTTCCGACGCACGAATCGCGAGGGGCTCGACCTCTTCGCATTTGTCTTGGTCGTAGTAGAGCTGCCCGAGCTCGAGCAAACCGATGTCGCGGAGGACTGGGTCTTGCGCCTGCGCGATCACGCTCTGGTAGAGGCGCTCGGCTTCGGCCATCTGACCCTGTCGTGCGGCCTGACGAGCGCTGACGAGCTCTGGGGTCGAGCGTCTTGGCAACTCGCTTTTGAGTGGCTTGGGCGTGCAACCCGATAGAGCCCACAGAAACGCTGCGACGCAGATCACGCCCCGAAGCCGCCCTCCGTGAATCATCGTGGCCGACGATAGCATGTGGCTACCGAGCCGCCGCTTTCTGCCATGCACAGGCAAGCGCCGCGAACTCCTCGACGCTCAGTGTTTCTCCGCGTCGTTTGCCGTCGATTCGAGCCTCACGAAGCGCGAGGGTCGCGCGTTCCGGTGAACCGGCCGCTCCCAACGCGTTCTTGAGCGTCTTTCTGCGCATCTGGAAGGCCGCACGAACTACCTCTTCGAAGGCGGGGTCGATCGCGGCTCGCGGTTCCGCGAGCGGCTCGAAGATCACGACCGCGCTCTCGACCTCAGGTGCGGGATGGAAGGCTCCGGGCTTGAGGCGCATCAGCGTGTCGACGCTGAAGGCCGCCTGCACGAACACCGTCAGCGCGCCGTAGTCCTTGGTACCCGGGGAGGCAATCAAGCGGTTGCGCACCTCTCGCTGCACCATCAACACCGCCCGCGCGATCGCGGCGCGATGCTCGATCAAGTTACGAAGGATTCGGCCGGTGACCGCGTACGGTAGATTGCCGGTCACGCAAAGCGGTGCTTTTTCACGTGCGCTCAGCTCCGTGAAGTCGAACGTGGTTGCGTCGGCGTCAACGATATCGAGGCCCGGATGTTCGCCGAGCTCGGCTTCGAGGATGCGCAACATCGCCGGGTCTTTGTCGACCGCGGTCACCCGGTCGGCATCCCGCAGCAACTCACGGGTTAGGGTGCCGACTCCTGCCCCCAGCTCGACGACGAGCCGTCTCGGTTCTGCGGCCGCGGCTAGCGCGATGCGCTCGACGGCATGCCGGTCGGTGAGGAAGTTCTGCGAGTACCGGCGGCTGGGGCGGGCGCCATGCCGTTTCAGCACGCGCCGCGGGTCGTCCCATGATCGGGATTGGGTCATGATTGTGTGCGATTTAACAAACTGGAAAACTTCCGTGCAATGAAGTTCGAACTCGTAAGCGCGCGAGTTCCCATGGGATTTTGAGGGTTGTAACCCGGTTCACCAGCCCTATATGTGACGATGTGGGCGTGTTGTCCCCACAATCGTAGTGGTTATATTGGTTGTGTACGATAGTTCGACTAGGCTTGATTGAGAGGACCAAATGCTTCCGCCGTTCATCATCGATCAGATTCGAGAACGAGAAGAAGAAGAGCAGGAGCGCACAAAGCGCCCGCGACCTGCGGTAGAGCTGCCTCTCAAGCATCGTCGGGACTCGCGCCCACCGCGACGCAACGACGACGACGCCGACCGCGGCGTCGTGATCATCGACCTCAGCGCGGACTAACCGCTCGGCTTTCGCGTGGCCCAGACCTCCACCGCGGCGCTGCGCCCCGGTGCGTCCGGGCTCGTCCTCCGGCTCCTGTGAGTGACAGGGTGGGCAAGAGTGGGCCAATCCGCTACGCTAGAACCGTGCCAGACCGTGCCAAACCCCTCGAGGCCGCTCTGGATCTCTGCCACCGCCATCGGCGTGCCGGCGAGATGCAGGCGGCTCGGGATGCGCTTGCGCACGTGGAGGCACCACCGACCGAAGCCGAGGAATTGGTGATTCACCAAGCCGTCATCGAGGCGTGGATCGGCCGCAGTCCGGTGGCCCTCGGGTTGCTACCGGGCGCACCGACGGGGGCTCGCGGGCAAGCGCTCGCGCAATGGGTCCTGGGCGACGTGGATTTCGCCGCGGGTCGCTGGGCCGAGGCCCGAGCGCGTTTCGGGGCCGCGCTGAACGAAATCGGGTCGCCTCTGACCGCTTCGGAGCGCGCTCGCGTCCGCCGATCCGCCGCGCTCGCGGCGCTGGAGCTCGGCGACGTCGAGTCGGCTCGCGCCGACATGGAAAAGGCGGTGACGGAAGGCGCGAACGACCCGGAGAAGTTCTGGGATGCGGCCCTTCTCGAAACGCTGGCGACTCCTCACACGGCCGAGCGGTCTCTCTCGGAGGCGCTCCAGGAGGCGCGACGGCTGCGTTGGGCAGAGGTCGAATGGCAAATCCACGCACGTCTGAGCGCATTCGAGCGTGATCGCGGTGCGCCTCTTCGCAGTCGCAAGCACGCCGAGGCGGCGGTCGAGGTGCTCGAGGCGATGGCCGCATCACTTCCGCCCGAAGACCGTGGGGCATTCTGGAGCTCTCGACATCGCGCCCGTCTTCGCGACCAGGCGGCGCCGAACGGCACGGCGCCGGCCGTGCAGCAATCCGAGGCCCCGACCCGCCAGTTGCGCAAGCTGCTCGAGAATCTTCGGCGCTTGGCTGGGGAACGCGACGTGGATCGCCTGCTCGAACGTATTGTCGACACCGCGATCGAGCTATCGAGTGCAGAGCGAGGATTCGTGCTTCTGGCGGATGAAAACGGGGAGCTCGTGCCCAAGACCGTGCGGGCGGTCGAGAAATGGGCCGGCGAAGCGACCGCCGCCTTCAGTCAGTCGATCGCGGAGCTTGTGATGATCGACGGCGAGCCTCTCGTCACGGTCGACGCGGCCCACGATCCGCGTGTATCGGAGTACCTATCTGTGCATCGCCTGATGTTGCGGTCCGTGGCGTGCTTCCCCATCGAGTCCCGGGGGCGAGTGCTCGGGGTATTGTATCTGGAGCACCGCGAAGGGGTAGGTCGCTTTGCCGACTCCGACGTGAAGCTTCTTCGCGCGTTCGCGGACCAGGCCGCGATCGCGTTGGAGACGGCCGAGCTGTTCGACGAGGTCGCAACCCAGCGCGAAGAGCTACGCCGCGCCAACGACGACCTGAGCCAAGCAAACGCCGAGTTGCAGGCCACCCTCGATGCAAAGCAAACCGCGCTCGAGGCGACGCGCGAGCAGCTGGGGCGACTCGAGGGCACGCCCAATGCGGAGGTGAATTGGGGTCTCGTCGGCAACAGCGAACCCATGCAGAGGGTGTTCGCCGTCGTGGAACGAGTGAGTCACACGGAAGTCCCCGTGTTGATCTATGGAGACAGCGGGACGGGCAAGGAGCTGGTCGCGAGGGCGATTCACGAGCACGGTCCTCGGGCAGACAAGCCGTTCGTGTGTTTGAGCAGTGGCTCCATCCCCGAGTCGCTCATCGAAGCCGAGCTCTTCGGCCACGAGGCTGGAGCGTTCACTGGGGCGGATCGGGTGAGACAGGGGATCTTCGAACGAGCGTCGGGGGGAACGCTGTTTCTCGATGAGCTGCCCGAGATGCCGAAGAAGATGCAGGTCGAGCTCCTGCGGGTGCTTCAAGAGCGGCAAGTGCAGCGGATTGGCGCCACCCGTGCCATGCCGGTCGATGTGCGGATCTTGGCTGCCTCGCAAGTTCCGCTGCAGACATTGATCGCGCAGGGACGCTTCCGCGAGGATCTCTATTACCGAATGAGCGTCGTCGAGATCCAACTGCCGCCCTTGCGGGACCGGATCGAAGACCTTCCGGCCCTCTGTGACCACCTGTTGAAGCGTTTGGCGCGACGCGGTGGTGGAAGTCGGAAGCGGCTAACCCGCCCTGCGCTGGCCGCGCTCCGGGATTTTCCGTTTCCTGGCAATGTTCGCCAGCTGGAGCATCTGCTCCTCAACGCGTCTGTCTTTTGTCACGGAGACACGATCGACGTGGGGGACTTGATGCTAGGACAAGAGCCTGCGGGGAGCACCGATGCTGCGACCGAACCGCCCGCGACGAGCTATCAGCACTTCAAGGAGGGTGAACGCGAAAAGATCCTTGCCGCACTCGACGCCTGTGGATGGAACCGGGCGAAGGCGGCGCGCATGTTGGGCATTCCACGCCGCACGTTCTATCGGCGCTTGAGGGAGCACGGAATCGCGCTTCCCGCAGACCGCGATTGAGTCAACCGGGCGTGCGGGCGTCGGCGCGCTGGGTTGGGCGCTCATTGCCGAGCGGTTGCCCAGCGCCAAGATCAGCAGGAGGAGGCGGCGTCTGCCCCGGCGGCATGTAGGACGGAGCCTCGCCCGGCCGAGACCAATCCACCCAATAGGCGTCCTTATCACGCACGTCGACGTGAACGAAGGTGCTTCTTGGATAGTATCCAACCCCCACCTTTGGAAAGCCGCGACAATAGTCGCGCAGTTCCTCGTTCGGAATCCCTTCGACCCGGATGTCGACCGCGGCTCCCCGGGTATGACGGCTCTTTGCAGAGGTGTTCTTCCGAGTTGGCGAGCGGTACCCGCTGACGATCACGATGCGCCGTCCTCGAAAATGGTTCGAAACCCTGGCGAGCATCCGGACGAGACGCGGATCGGGGCGGCGCTGCTTCTTGGTTTGCCGGTCTCGAAGAAAGCGCGAGAGTCGGTCCCGCGCCGCGGTTCTCACGCTACCATTTTGGTTGAGGAGCCTTAGCGTGACCGTTTCGTCGTTTGCGGGTCGGTAGAAGGTGGCCACATTGCGCCGGTACTTTCTCTGGTGGGCCGTCGCGATGCTGGCTCTGTGTCCTGGCAGTCGCAGGCGTTGACCCTCGCGAATCCCGTCTTTGGGATCGATGCGGTTCGCAGCCGCGAGTGCTTTGATGGTCGTTCCGTGTGACTTGGCGATGCTGCTGAGTGATTGCCCGCGGTGCACGTAGACGACGCCGCGCTCGGGGATGTCGAGCACCTGCCCGATGCGCAGCATGGAGTTACGAGTGAGCCCATTCGCCGCGGCGAGATTATTGACCGACACTCGGTAGCGCTTCGCGATGGCAGACAGGGTCTGGCCCTGTTTGACCTGGTGGGTGTGCTGAGCGTCCGAGCTAGCCGGAACGCCGAGCAGCACGCCAGCGAGCGTCAGGGAGAGGGTCAAACCGCGCATCGATCCATCCAGGAATGCGAGTATCGTGGAGATGGGTCCTTGGGCAAGCGGATCGACGGCTGTGCATCACCGTCGACCGGAGCCGTCGACCCGTTTTTTTGATCCGCGGTGCCGTGGCTGAGACCATGGTCGAGCTCGTTGACAATCGGTAGGAATGCATGCGCTGGGGCGGCTCAGGGCCCGGATCCTGGCCACCTCGGAGTTTCCACAAGCTTTGGGTATAATTAGGTATAATTATGCTATAAGTATCATGTAATTCAACTGCAATTTTTCCAAAGTTGCTTGACGTTAGAGTCGGTTCAGTCATAACTGTTAGGGTAACGGGTGGAGGTCAAACTTCTTCCAGAACACGAACCGATGACGTACGACCCAAAGGCGCGTGAAGCGATCGGAACTCCGAGCGATGTAGAGCTCGAGACCACGGCAACGTCGACCGACAAAGCCATGGTCAAGGAGCGCCGGAAAAGCGGCAACAAACCCAATAATGTCCGCAAGATCCGGATTGAACGTATGATGAGCAAGGCCGAGTTGGCTCGGCGTGCAAACCTATCGGTGTTGACGATTGACCGCGTGGAGAAAGGTTTCGGTTGCCGCATGGACACAAAGCGGAAAATTCTCGAAGCCTTAGGATTGACGCTCGCCGATCGGGTACGCGTGTTCGGCGAGGAGGAGTAGTATGCTTCTATGGCTTCGGAGGGGAAAAACCTAGTCGGTGTCGACATCGGGTCGAGCTCGATCAAGGTCTGTGAAATAAGAGAGGGGCGCAAGGGGACGCGGAACGTGACCATGTTTGGTCTCGAACCGCTTCCGCCGGATACCATCGTCGACGGTCACATCATCAACTCGGGTGTGGTGGTCGAGGCTCTCGAAAAGCTGTTTCACAAGCATAAACGCCGAAACGTCGCGATGAGAGCGAGCGGCCACAGCGTGATCATCAAGAAGATCACGATGCCGCTCATGACCTCCGCAGAGCTCGGCGAGCAGATTACGTGGGAGGCCGAACAGCACATTCCTTTCGACCTCGAAGATGTGCGCATCGACTATCAGGTCCTCCAAGAACGCACCGACTACGGCCAGATGGATTTGCTTCTCGTCGCAGCGAAGAAGGAAGAGATTAGCGATCTGACTAACTTGGCGGTCGAAGCTCGGCTGCGTCCGATGATCGTCGACCTGGACGCGTTCACCGTGCAGAACGTTTTCGAAACGGGATACGGGCAGTCGCCGCTCGGTGAGACCGTCGTGCTCATTCATATCGGTGCTTCCACGACTACAGTAAACATCCTCGCCGAAGGAACCACAGCGTTTACCCGCGACATCGCCAGCGGGGGCAACATGGTCACCGAGGAGATTCAGCGTCAGCTCAACATCGGGCGCGAGGAGGCCGAATCCTACAAGTGCGGTGGCTCAGGCGCCGGCATGGTGCCGAGCGAGGTATCCGACATCGTGGTGGCTTCGGTCGACCAGCTTGCCGGGGAGATTCAGCGCTCCCTCGACTTCTACGTCGCGACGAGCGGCGACCGGTCTCTTAGCCGCATCTATTGCTCAGGCGGCACTGCGAACATTCAAGCACTGCTCGACTCGATCGGGCAGCGCGCCCAGGTTCCGGTCGAGGTGTTAGATGCCTCGAGGGCGGCGATGACCGACGGTCCGGCTACCCACCAGCTGATGGGCCGGCAGCCGCAAGCCGTCGTGTCGATGGGCCTTGCGCTTCGGAAGGAGCGGGAGCGGAACTGATGATTCGCATCAACCTGCTCCCCGAGGAAAAGGCACGGCGCACGCGTCGCCGGGCACCTACGCTCACGATGCCAGGGGCGGGCACGGGAGGCTCGCCGACGATGTGGTGGATCATCTACGGCGTCGCGGTCGTGGTGTGGTTAGCGGTGCTCGGGACTGCCTACGTGGTGAAGCAGGGCGAGCTCACCGCGCTGCTCGAGGAAAACGGAACGCTCACGCAGGAGCGCGACGAGCTGCAGAAGAAGACCGAAGGATTGGCCGAGGTCGAGGCAAAGCTGGCAAAGAGCAAACAGCTCGAAGAAATCGTCAACGACTTGGAAAGGGCGCGCACGGGTCCGACGCGTGCGGTGATGGAGCTTTCGCGGCTCTTGAGCAGCCCGGGTGGCCCGAGCATCGACCCGGACGAGTTGGAGCGCCTGCGAAAGGACAATCCACTGGCCGGCTACAACGAAGACTGGAACGTGCGCCGGCTCTGGATCAAGAGGTTCGAAGAGGTCGAAGGCGAGTGCACCATGGCCGGGATGGGCCGTACCAACGACGACGTCGCGGAGTTCTTGAGGCGTTTGACGCTGTCTGACCTCTTTGGCGACGTCACTCTCGAACGCACACGGTCCACGTTGGACCAGAAGTCGGGTCTGAACCTGATCGGTTTCGACCTGAGCTGCACGGTGAAGTACTGATGGCTGGCCTCGACTCATTTAGCGACATTCCATCGTGGGGAAAGATACTCATCCTCGTCGGCGTGCTCGTCATCATCTCCGCGGGCTTCTACGTGGCCCTGTATATGAGTGTGTCGGACCAAATCACCGAGGCCGAAGGCCAACAGGAGCGGCTCAAGCGCGAGATCCAAGAAGCAAAGCGTCGAGAGGAACAGTATCTACAGCTCACGCAGGAGCTCGCCGATCGGGAGGTCGTCGATCGTCACAACAAGAAGATCCTTCCCGAGGAAGCCGAGATCCCTGCGTTCCTTCAAGACTTGGACCGCGTTGCCGAGCTCAGCGGACTACAGATCCGACTGGTCGAGCCTCGCCCGGAGGAAGTGCAGGAATTCTTCGCGCGCATTCCCGTCGGATTGGCGTTTACCGGGAGATTCCACCAGCTCTCGAAGTTCTTCTACAACATCAGCCGATTGGACCGGGCGATCAGCCTCGAGAACATCCAGCTCGATACGCCGCGTGAGCTCGCCAACGGCGAGCTGGTCCTCGACGCGAGCGTGCTTGCGACCACCTATCGCCGAGCACCAGAGGATGCGGGCGGCGGTGCACAAAAGCAGGGGGGCACCTAGTTGATGTTTCGTAGGGCAAATAGGTTTTGGTTGAGCGCTTGGCTCACGCTGATCCTCTTCGCCTTTGGCTCGGTGGTCGGCTGCGAAGACACTGAGCTCGCGCCGACCGACAATCAGATGGACCAGGTGCCTCCGAGGACCGCCGCCCAGCCTGAACCCGCCGAACAAGAGGCGGTCGAGGAGGCGGCACCGGATGTCCCCGAAGAGGCTGAAGCGCTCGAGTACGAAGATGAGGATTTCGTCGAGCTCGACGTCGAGAATCGCGATCCCTTTCGCAGCTTCGCGACGCTTTTCACCGCCGTGGCGGCTGCGCCCGCCCAGCGTCGCGTGCTGATGAGCGAGACGAGCGTGGACGACATGCGACTCATCGCGATCGTAACCGGCATTCCTCAGCCACGTGCGATGTTCACCGATGCCGGCAATGTCGGCCACGTCGTCAAGAGAGGCGACTACATCGGCCGCCCCGAGGTGATCGAGGCCGGGGGCTCGGAAAGCATGCCGATCACCCTGAACTGGCGCGTGGAGCGCATTCGTCCCGCGGAGTTGGTCCTGAGCCGTGAAGACCCGGCGGCCTCCGATGAGCCGCCTTTGACGCGCGTGGTGCCTCTACACGAGCGCGATCAGGACTGAAACGCTGATCACAAGGGCAGTGGACCGGCGTCCAGCGGCCCGAGGACGGTGGTTTTCTTGCCCGGGCCCGATCCGTTCCGCGATCATGGTTGGGAACAAAAAGGGAGTTTTTAGATGCGTACTGCATGGGGTTTCCCGTTTCTGATCGGGGTGCTGCTGGTTTCCGCCGGTGTGGCGGATGCCGAGGACCCATTGATCGCCAAATTGCGCGTGGTCGGGACCAACGACCAGGTGCGTGTCTCGATTGAGGGCACGTTCTCCTCGCCGCGTTACACGGTCCGCGCACGGGACAACGACCGAACGATCATCGTCGACGTCGAAGGTGCGCGATTGATCCGGGACAATCTCTCGGCCAAGAGTAGGAGCAGACTGGTCAAGTCCACAATCGCAACGCAAACGAATAGTGGTACGCGGATCAAAGTCAGCCTCAGCCGCCCCGGTTCGTATCGGGCACGCGTGCAAGACAACCGCATTCAGCTTCAGATCGAACGGGCCCGTTCCACTTCCGCCGTCGCCATAGAAGACGTGCAAATCGAGAAGCGAGACGGCCGCGATCGGGTGGTCGTGTTCCTTACGGAGCCGGCTCCTTTCCGGGTTTCGACGCGCCCCAATGAGGCGCCGCGCCTAGAGGTCATCGGCGCACGGCTAGCGCCAGGAACGCTGTCGAGAGTCGAGGGTCCCCGGGATTCGATCGTGACTTCGGCGGAGATCACCAGGGAAGGCGATCGTGTGATCGTCGAAGCACTCGGACAGGATGCGGTTTCCGGGACCGCGATTCGCGCTGGCAATCGCATCGTGTGGATGTTTTCGCCGAATCCCAATCGGGATACGCGCCCTCAGGTACGCACGATTGCGCGTGAACGCGACTACGCAGGTGAGGTGGCCGTGCCGGAGGTGGCCGGGTTCACGCGTGGCATGCCGGCCATGCAGGTAGGTTTCGGCGAAAAGCAAGCCAAGTACGTGGGGAGGCGCATCGATCTCGACTTCAAAGACGCCGATATCCACAACATTCTGCGACTGATCTCGGAGGTGGGTGAAGTCAACGTGGTCACAGCCGACAATGTTCAAGGGCGGGTCACGATCCGCATGCTGAACGTGCCCTGGGATCAGGCGCTCGAGGTGATCCTTCAAGCGAAGGGATTGGGTATGGTCCGTAAGGACAACCTGATCCGGGTGGCTCCAGTTGAGCAGCTGGAGAAAGAGCGCGAGGCGGCGATTGCACGTCAGAGACAACAAGCCGAGCTCGCGCCGCTCGAGACGCGCTTGGTGCCGGTGAGCTATGCCGATGCAAGCGACATCTCACCGCGCGTGCGTGAGTTGCTGAGCGCCCGAGGGACTGTGTCGGTCGACACGCGCACGAACATGATGATCGTACGGGATATCGTCGAGCAACTGGACAACATTGAACAGCTCGTCCGGGTGTTGGATACCCAAACTCCGCAGGTGTTGATCGAGGCTCGCCTGGTCGAGGCCAGCAGCCAATACTCCCGGGACATCGGCATTCAGTGGGGTGGGGATGCGGTGTTCACCAGTCAGACGGGCAATCCCACCGGGATCGGCTTTCCGTCGGACATCACCGTGGCCGGCGGTGTGCCGACGGGCGAGGCTCAGACCGCTGGCCTGAACCCTTACGGGGACTCCGCGTCACAGCCGAACTTCCTGGTCAATCTGCCCGCGGTGACGGGTGCGGGCTCAGGCGGTGCGCTGGGCCTCACGCTCGGCAGCTTGAGCGGCAACTTCAACCTCAACGTACGCCTGAGCGCGGCAGAGTCGATGGGTACCGTTCGTATCATCAGCTCGCCGCGGGTCCTCACGCTCGACAACAAGGAAGCGAACATCAAGCAAGGTACGTTGATTCCGTTCTCCACGGTCAGCGCGCAGGGCACCCAGGTGCAGTTCCAGGAAGCGACGCTTTCGCTCACCGTCACGCCGCACGTGACCGCGGACGGCTCGGTCTCGATGAAGGTGACGGTCACGCGGGACGAGCCCGACTTTGGTCGAGTCAGCGACACCGGTGAGCCGACCATCTTGAAGCGAGATGCGACGACTGAGCTGCTGGTGCCGGACGGAAATACGGCAGTCATCGGCGGCATATACACGCGAAACACCGGCCGGAACGTGGCCCAGGTGCCGTTCTTCGGCGACATTCCCGTGCTGGGCGTGTTGTTCAAGAGCAAGAGCTTTCGTGAGGATCGGAACGAGCTGTTGATCTTCATCACGCCTCGAATCGTGAATCGTCAGCAGGCACTGCCTCAGTAAGCGAGCGGCGATTTCCCCAGTGCGGTGTTTCGCCGTACACTTCGTAGGTGCGTGTCTTTCTCTCAGGCCCCATGGGGGCGGGTAAGTCCACCGTCGCTTCGGTGATCGCGAAGCGCTGGGGCACGAGCGTGCTCGATCTCGACTCCGAGATCGAAAAGCGCGCGGGGAAGTCCATCGGCGAGCTCTTCGAGACGGGTGGGGAGCGCGAGTTCAGAGCGCTCGAGCGCGCCGCGCTGGCTGCGCTACCGGCCGAGGCCAAGGTCATTGCCCTAGGCGGGGGCGCCGTAGTAGACCCCGAGAGCCGAGCTCGCATTCTTCGCGAGGGGACACTCATCACACTCACCGCGCCCGTCGAGGAGCTCGTGGCGCGGGTCGCGAAGGGCCCGGGCCGTCCGTTGCTCCGGTCAGACCCTGCAGGAGCGCTAGAACGCCTGCTGGCTGAGCGCGCAGTCGCTTACGCCGAGGCTCACGCGGTCATCGAAACTTCGGGACGCTCCGCGGAATCGGTGGCGGATGAAGTGCTCTCGGTTGCGGAGGATCCACCTGTCGTCGTCCCGCTTGGAGAACGAACCTATCGCGTCGAGATCGGTCGTGGGGTTCGGGGGCGGGTTGCCGCTCGCGCGGTCGAGGCGGCACCAGGCCGCGCCATCGTCGTGCACGACGGCGGTTCGGACCGGCCTTGGCCGGCAGAGGTGATCTCGACGCTCGAAGCCGCGGGCAGGGCGCCGATCAGCGTGAAGCTGGAGGGCGACGAAGCCCACAAGACCATCGAGAGCGTCGAGGCGGTGTGGGATGCGACACTGGCACAAGAGGTGGACCGCAACGCCGTCATGATCGGCGTCGGCGGCGGGGTGATCGGTGACCTCACGGCCTTTGCAGCGTCGACACTTCTTCGTGGCGTCGCGTTGGGACAAGTGCCGACGACGCTACTCGCCATGGTCGACAGCTCGGTCGGCGGGAAGACGGGTTTCAACAGGGCGCAGGGAAAGAACCTCGTCGGCACCTTCTATCAGCCTCGCTTCGTACTGTGCGATGTCGACACACTCGGCACTCTTCCGGACGCCGAGCGGATCGCCGGCCTGGCCGAGGTGGCCAAGAGCGCGTGGCTCGACGGCGAAGCGTCGGTGCGTCAACTCGAATCCGATGCGCAGGCCCTGGTACGCGGCGATCCCGATGCGACGATCCGCGCGATCCGCATGTCGGTCTCGCTCAAGGCGCGAATCGTTCATAAAGACGAAACCGAGGCGGGGACTCGCATGCTTCTGAACTTGGGCCACACCGTGGGTCATGGGCTGGAGGCGGCGGCCCATTACCAGGGGCTTCGGCACGGAGAGGCCATCTCTCTCGGGATGGTCGCGGCGACGCGGGTCGCCCGGCACCTGGGAAAGGGCTCCTCGGACCAAGCCGCGCGCCTGAGCGCGTTGCTCGACGCCCTGGGGCTTCCGACGGACCTCGAAGGCCGCCTCGGGGATGCGGCTCTGGGGTTCATCGGCGCGGACAAGAAGCGCCGGGGTGATGCCGTACACTTCGTGGTGCCAGGGGAGCCAGGAGAGACCCAAATCCTGCCGATCGGGCTCGATCAGCTACGCCAAGCGCTCGTCGCGTCCTAGGATTCGCCGGGAATTTGCTGGGGTCAGGGCCACCCGGGTAGCATGACGAGGTGCACCGGAGGGGTGATATGCGTTTAGTCGTCGCTTTGGGTTTCGCATGTGCGCTGTTGTTCGGCGGATGTGCGCAGCAGGGAGATCCCAGCCTGTCGGTCACCGGGCTGGACGACCTTCGTGACTGCGAGGTTTCGGCCGGCTCGGATGGGATCGCTCAGAACACTTGGGACCTGAACGCGGGTCGCGGTTACCTGGCCGGACCCCAGCTCGCGAGTCAGCTGCGCCAGAACGCGACCGACATCGGCGCCGACAAGGCGATCCTTCGAGTGGAAGGCGTGGAGGTGGAGCTGTTTGAGGCCGACGCGACAACTCCGCTCGGCGTTCCGGTGAACCCGTACACGAGTCGTGGCTCAACGACGATCGAGAGCGCGTCGGGCGGCGGAGACATTTCGACAGGCGCTATCGCGGTGACGCTGATCCCCTCGATCTACATCCCGGATCTCGAGGCCCTGCTTCCACCAGCACCGACAGCCTTCGACAGCGTCACGATCGTGGCGGAGATCATTCCCTTCGGCAGGACGCTCGGCAATGTCAACGTCACCGGCAAGAACTACGTTTTTCCGATCACGATTTGTTCGGGATGTTTGCAGAACTGCTCGCCCGATTTCGAAGAGGCAGAGTGCCTCGGAGGTCAAGACGGGGTGCAGTACTGCCTCGCGCCGCCGTGAAGCACGTCTGAGTCAGCGCACCTGAAACAGATAGGGCGTGACCAGGGCCGTGTGCTCACCGGACGTGAGCAGCTCGACGAGGGCCGCGACCTGACTCGCAGGAAGCCCAAAGAGCTCCAGCTCCCGCCGGAGTGCATGCTGCGAGACCGTCGCCTCACCGCCGCCGAACGCCTCCGCCAGGGTATTGATCAGGCCTCTTTGCGGAGGCCAGACCTCTACGCCGGCCTCGGGCCCGACCTGGCCCAGCTCCCGCGCGCGTGCGAGTGATGCTTGGAGGCCCCCCATCTGGTCGACGAGCCCCCGTTGTTGGCCTTCCGCGCCGGTCATGACGCGCCCCTCGGCGGCCTGTTGGACTTTGGCCTCGTCCATGCTTCGGCCCGTGGCGACGCGGGAGATGAACCGTCCGTAGGTGTCCTCCAACATGTGTTGGAACGCGTTCTTTTCGACCTCGTTGAGCGGGCGCACGATGGTCGCCCACGCGGCGTTCTTTCCCCGCTGCAGGACGACGGGGTTCACGCCGACGCGTTTGGCGAGGTTGCCCATGCTGATCTTTCCGCCGACGACGCCGATCGAGCCCACCAGACTGCTCGGGTGCGCAAACACCTCTTGTGCCGCAGAGGCGATGTAGTAGCCGCCGCTCGCGGCCATGTCGCCCACGCTCGCAATGACCGGCTTGCGGGCTGCGACCGATCTCGCGGCCTGCCACATCCGATCGCTCGCGAGCGCCGATCCGCCGGGGCTGTTGATGCGTATCACGACGGCTTTGACGTTGTCGTCCTCGGCAAGACGCCGCATCGCCTTCACGAACGGGCCTGACCGTGCTTCGCGGATCATCGGCTGCTGCCCTTCGACGATGTTGCCCGTCACGTAGGCCAAGGCGACCCGCGGACCCGTGGCCTTGCTCTTCGGGGTTTCGCCACTCAAGACGCTGAGCAGGTCGGTTAGCGACACATCGCCAGGCTTCGGAACGAGGCGCACTTCGTCGACCTGCGTCACCTCTCCTGCCGCCTGCGCTTTTTGGCGCGACTCATCGTCGAACCCGACCGCATCCACCAGACCCGCAGCCAGCGCGTCGGTCGCAGTGTATGGGCCGCCATCGATCAGGGCATCGGCCGCTTTTGCGTCGCCTTGGGTGCGAGAGGCGACAGCGCCAGCGACCGAGGCGTACATCCCGTCCACGATCGCTCCCAAGGATTCACGGGCTTCGGGTGGCATGTCATCTCGAATGAGCATGTCCCCGGCACCCTTGTAGCGACCCATGTGTAGGATCTGCGCTTCTAGGCCGATCGACTCGAGCAGCGAACGCGCATAGAAGGAGACCAGTGCAGGGCCGACTAGATCGAGTGTGCCGGCCGGGGACATGCCGATCTCGTCGCATGCGCGCGCCATCATCGCGTAGGCGACATTGTCCGCCTGCTCGAAGTGACAATGCACGGGTTTGCCCGTCGCGCGATAGGTGGCGACCACCTCCACGAGATCGTCCATCCGACCCCAGGCCCCCATCATGGGGCCCACCCGGAGCAGCAGTGCTCTGGCATCGGCGCTGCGAGATGCTTCAGCGATCTTCTGCAGCGCGTCGTAGAGGCTCGCCTGAGGACGTGAGAAGGCCTCTCGGGTCGACCCGTCCAGCAGACGTGCACGCAGGTCGAGCTCCCACACCGCAGGCTTCGGCTGCGGTTCGGACCCCTTGCACGAAAGACCGCCGCCGAGCAGCAGACACAGGACGAGTGTGTGACTCAAGAATGGGGGAAGTCGATGCATGTCGGTTCTCACGGCTTGGCCGGCTCTTCTTTGGCTGCCGGCTCGGGTGTTGGGGGTTCGGAGTCTGATGGCTTGTCCGGCTTCTTGGGGGCGTTAGGGTCGGGAGGAAGCGATGCGTAGGGTTCGATGGCTTTGATCGCTCGTCTGGCCTCCGCAGCATGCGTGCCGCCGGGCTGACGTTTGAGATACGTATAGTACGCCGAGACCGCCTGTTCCTTTTGCCCCATGGACCGGTAGATCTTGCCCATCCGGAAGTAGGCACTGGGGTCGCCACGTCGCGCCGCCGCCCGAAGGTAGCGAATCGCAAGGGTCGGGTTGCCAGACTTGAGCGCGACGGTGGCGAGACCATCGGTTGCTTCGGCGGACCCAGGTCGAGCCTCGAGGGCGCTCTCGTAGTACATCCGCGCTCGATCGAGCGAGCCGCCCGCGAGGGCGGAGTTGGCCTTACTCATGAGCTCGGTGTAGCTGAGATCGGTCGGACGACCGTCCACGAGACGCGCGGCGGCCGCCTCGAGTTGGTCATACTCGTCGTACGCGAGGTCCGATGGGGCGCGGCGGTCGGTTGCTTTGGACCTCGCTTTGGGCGCGCCGCTGGGCTTGGGTGCGGGTTTGGCCTTCTTAGGCTCGGGCTCAGGCGCGGGTTTCGGCGCAGCCTTCGTGGCTTTCGGCGCGGCCTCGGCCGGTTTGGGCCGAGCCGGCGGCTCGGGCTTGGCCTCGGGCTTGGCCTCGGGCTTGGGCTCAGGCAACGCCTCCTCTGGCGGAGCGGCCTGCGTTTCAGGTTGTGGCGGAGGTGGCGTCGCCGATGCTTCTGCTTCGGGGGCGGGCTGAATCCCGAGACTCGCCGCGATCGACTCCCATTGCGCCGCCACGACGACACCGATCAAGGCGAGCAACCCGACGCTGATCCACAACCCCTTGTTAGAGCGACGTCCAGGCAGGGCGGGAATGTCATCGTCCTCTTCATAGTAGACCTGAGGCGGAGAAGTAGACGGGATGCTTTGACGCTCCGCTGGCTCGGGCGCGGGCGTCGGTGAGACCGGCTCTGCGGGAGGCAGCGTCGAGGCCG